>Ga0315914_1011277_pt1 | contig 10765 bp, 8 predicted proteins | sample MpolenodulesMG_FD_203920 | JGI IMG/M metagenome (GOLD analysis project Ga0315914, IMG submission 203920) | Medicago polymorpha root nodule microbial communities from Los Angeles, California, United States - elongated nodules | ecosystem: Host-associated > Plants > Roots > Nodule | place: USA... | reverse complement strand
ATGTGGCACCTCACTTAGGGTGCCACGTCAGCGTAGACCGAGTCAATATCAGCCTTGGGGGCCAAAACTGCTACAGTTGCCAAACTTATGGGGCTGTTTTGTAGTTTTTTTTCTTAGGGGGCCAAAATCGCAACTTTAGGAAAGTTAGGGGGTTAAAACTGCAATTAAGCCTATTTTATAATGAGGAAGACAAAACAGATGAAATATAATCATATCACTAGAGGCAGAGTTCTTGGTAAAAACTATCAAGAGCATGGAGGAAAATCTAGAAATTACTTTGGAAATATTGTTAGGTGTATCAAAATGTTAAGTTTAAGATCTAATGTATGTTCATTTTCCTTTAGGGTCCGTTTAGTTCGGAGGGCAGGGGAGCGGAGGGGAGGAAATATTTTTAATTCGACGTGTTTTGGTTCAATTTTTAGAAGGGGAGGGGAAAGGATGAGAGCAAATTTTATTACGGTGCCAAAATTATTCTTAGATTAATTTAAAATCTCAATGATATCCTTATAACAACATTTATTATTATTAGGTTATAGTATCCTTGTAGCAACTTTTATTATTATTATTTTGTAAATAAACTTTTATTATTATTATGTTATATTATTTTTGTAACAACTTTTATTTCATATTATTAATAACTTTTCCTTGTAACAACCTTTATTACTACTTGTAACAACCCTATTATTAATCCATTATTCCATCGTCTACATCGTGTTGTTATTGATTACATCGTTATTGTTTCGTTACTTTATTATATTTATTTAATTAAGTTTAAGGGTAAAACAGTAAAATAATTTTAAAATTTTTCCCCTCCCCTTGTGAACTAAACACATTTTTAACTAAAATATCTCCTCTCCCCTCCCCTCCCCTCCTAATTCTCGAACCAAACAGACCCTTACTAAAAGACAAGGGAAGAGTGTAGCCCATGATTTAACCCAAGCCCATCACGAATGTAATAGGGTTTGGTTAGAACTAAAAGACAAGGGAAGAGTGTGGCCCATGATTTAGCCCAAGCCCATCAGGAACAAAGGCGTGAATAAAAGCATATAGATAAAGAGACAAAAGGTGCATAATAAGCATGTTTGATTGATTATGTGTTAATTACAATGTATGAACAAAGTATTTATCGTGTAACTATTGTCAACTAGTCAAACGACGTGGCATGCAATGCTTAAATCTTAATTCACCTAATTTCAAGAGTGTTATGAGATAACTCCCTTCTCAGTGGGATTGTAGCACCCCAAGCCGACTTCAATTTCCTCTTCTCTAAAAGATTTATTTGATTGGATAAAAATAATCTGGATACCACATAGTCTAGATGACTCAGGGTCTAGGTGACTCATAGTCTGATTATCTAGAGTTTGCCATACCCCCGTCCTAAATAAGAGAGAGATAATTACAAAGGAGACACAATTATCTAGACGGGTGTTACAAGGGAGTTATCTGAGATAACCTCCTGGCGGTTTTGGCAAAGGACGGTTCCAATTTGCATAAAAAGATATCTTAACTTCAAAAAGAATGATCACTTTAACAGCACACAAAAAAACATACAATCCTTGACTGAAATAATACAACCAGAGATAGGAACGATAATACTTCTTAAAGTTTTTTGACAGAATGTAACTCATATTCATCAAAATAGATGTAATACAAGATGGAATCAAATCAAAGACATGGTGACGAGCATAAAACTTTGACGCCCTTGTTAGAGTATGAGTAAGATAATTTGCTTGTCTCCTAACAAAACTTATCTTAAAGTTTCTAAATTGATTTAAATGTGATCAACTAGAGGATATTATATTGCCAAAGTCTGATTGGTTGTTAGAATTTTCCATGATGCCGTCCAACATTAGCTTTCAATCTAGCTTAATTTGCACCATCAACAAACTTAATTCACTAAGCCAAACTATAGCCTCCCTTAAACTCGATATCCTTGCTTGTGATGGAGTAGAATAATAGTCAAACCATTTCATTAAGTATATGTTTGGTTGCCCGGTGTGACAGCCAAAACGTGAGTTTACTCCTTCAAAATCAATTTTATTGTGTTTGGTTCTTCTACACTTCTTTGCTGCTAGCATGCATTTTACTTTTCAGAATCAATTTTGGATGAAGCTCTAATTCCTAACTTCTTGAAATCAATTCTCTCACCGTGGGTTTTGCTTCAATCAATTTCTCTCTTTTGCCCTTGAATTTAATTGCCTTTCACCTCGTAACTTTTATTTTCACCAATTTTCATAAAAATCACTTTTGTTTTGAAGTATCCAAACATAAATCACTTTATATTCAACTAACTTTTAAACTTAATCAAAATTAATTCTATCAAAATCAATTCTCATCACGGCACAACCAAACACACATTAAAGCTGTAAAGAAATGGTCTTGTGCATTTCAGATACACATTCAAACTTCAAAACATTGTTGATCACTAAACAAAGCAGCGTCTACTTCTTGTAGTTAGTAATGATAAAATATAAAAATGCCAAATATGTGAGGGATTGACACAACAACATGCCACATATGTCAGAAATTGTTTGGTAATTAATTTTAATTAAAATAAAAGACACGCATAATCATTTAATCGAAAACAATCATTTAGACGATTTTTTTTAGAAAATCATTCAAACGATTAAGTCAACATGTGAACTTATTATATTTAAAAGAATTAAAAAGTTGAAGAATACATAAAATTTTAGAAAATCAATTTTTTTTTCTAAAATTTTTCGTTTTTAAATGGCCTATTAGAGGGCATTCTGATTTTTTTTTTAAAGGACTTATTCCAAACCAATTTATTTTAGAGATAAACTGGTTATGACCTATTTTAGAAAAACACTATTAACCCTTTATTTATTTTTTTCTAAGTATGGTCATGGTATTTTATATGCAACATTTTTAGAATAGGTTTTTAATTTCTTTTTCCAATGGGGGAGGACGAACGTAGATTTTAAATTTGTTTTTGATATCTCAAAAATCCAAAAATAGCATCTCAAGAAAGAGGAAGAGGTCCACGCCGTGGATAGTATACGGACCACGTACGAGTAACAGAAATATAAATGGATACGGATCTGTTTCATCACAATTCACAATTATGATATCTTTGCTTTCTCATTTGAATAACCTAACCTCCCCCGACAACTTCCTCTCTCGCCCTTTTCCAATACCTTTCTTTAATCCATCCATCCCCTAATCCTCCACTTTCATTTTAAAAGATTTTATGTCTGACAATTACGTGGGTATGATAATACTATAATATTTTCAAAACTAAAATAAAATGAATTTCTTAACGCTAAGATTGTCAGATTGAGGAGTTTTTAGTTTTTATTCTTCACTGTAATAATAAATAAATAATTAATTAATTAGTGAAGAGCAGAAGGGAAGTTGAGAGGAAAGTGGCGTAGCATTGGAGAATGTGATTTAGTAACCGGTTCCGTACAGGATATTTTTGAAAAGTGACCGACACGTGTAAGTAGAGATTAGAATAGGCCGTTATAGGATGATATGGTGGTGGGGGTGGCAGGTATAGAATACAGGCTGGACTGACAGAAAAGCAGTAATGATTCGCCCTCCGATTCGGCGACCGATCTTGTCGTTTTGTGCCACGTCACACTTAAAATGGGTCCCATTTCCTAACTAAAGGACGAAACTTCAAAATCCCACACGAAATCCTTATGCTATACAGCCTGGAGTCCTCAGTCAAACTGAAAACCAAAGCAGAAGAAAAGAAAAGGAACCTCACCCAACCCTTAACCAACCGTTATCTTATTTATTTTCCTTTTCCGTTTTTTATACTCTTGTTCTATTTTTAACGTTTAATTAATTAATTAATCAATTCTGGTTTATTTGTCTACATTAACTTCCAGAACTGTTTCTTTTTCTTTTTACATAACTAACCCACCTTCTCAATCCATCACGTGTAAAACACTTTCTCTTATTCATAAGTGGAGCGTCGTGTGTGTGTAATAAACGCGCGTTTAAATTAATCAGATAAAAGAGGAAAAAAGAAGAGGTGACTTGTGTAATTGGGAGCAGCTGAGAAGTGACGCGTGTCTGTTTACAGCTGTATCCCAAATCCCAATCTAACCGCTTCCCTGTTATAAGCGGTACCGATTGCCCATAACGCTCCCTGTCAACTCCTAAACCTAACCTACCCAACCGGTTTCCTTTCAACCTTTCACATATAAACCACTTCATCACCCTCTCAAACCAACCCAATGCAAATGCAGCAACGCCTCCACCAATAAAATAAACACCACAAACATAACATAAAACCCTCTTTCTCCTTTCTCTTCTCATCAACAAAATATTTTTATAATAAATATCATTTATGAACACAGTAATTAACAGAAAAGAAATGGATCGGATCAAAGGTCCATGGAGTCCAGAAGAAGATGAAGCACTTCAAAAACTCGTGGAGAAGCACGGGCCTAGAAACTGGTCGATTATAAGCAAATCGATACCAGGCAGGTCAGGGAAATCATGCAGGTTACGTTGGTGTAATCAGCTTTCACCACAAGTTGAGCATCGGGCTTTTACGCCTGAAGAGGATGATACTATAATCAGAGCCCATGCTCGATTTGGAAACAAATGGGCTACAATAGCCAGGCTTTTATCGGGCCGAACTGATAACGCTATTAAGAATCATTGGAACTCTACTTTGAAACGTAAGTGTTCTTCTATTATGATTGATGATTCTGAATCTCCACCGTTGAAAAGATCTGTTAGTGCTGGTGCTGCTATTCCTGTTTCTACTGGTCTTTATATTAACGCTAATTCTCCTGGTTCTCCTTCTGCATCCGATGTGAGCGAATCCAGCGTACCTATCGTGAACACTCATGTGAACTCTCATGTTTACCGACCTGTGCCAACGAGAACCGTCGCACCTCTACCACTCGTAGAAACGACGGCGTCTTCGAAATCGAACGATCCTCCAACTTCGTTATCACTTTCACTTCCCGGTGTTGGTGTTGATTCCTCTTCTGAAGATTCAAACCGTGTAACTGAGCCTGTCAACACTGTACCACCTCCTCCGCCAAGTGCGATCCCTTTGATTCCGGTAATGACTACGGCTGTACCTGTTCCGATGGCGGTTCCGATGCAACAATCGGGATCGGTGATGCCGTTTAGTTTTAATGCGGAGTTGTTGAGTGTGATGCAGGAGATGATTAGAACGGAGGTGAGGAGTTACATGGCGGGATTGGAGCAACAGAGTGGGATGTGTTTTCAAAAAGCTGAGGATGGAATTAGGAATGCTTTGGTGAAGCGAATTGGGATTAGCAGAATCGATTCGTAAATGTAATTATTGGAGAATGAATGGAATGCAATTAGGGATGAATGAGAAAAACCAGAAAATGATGATGATGGTGTTCTTACATGGGAAAAAGAATGAACCCTTTCCGTTTAATCCCGTTTTTTAGTTATTTTTTTTAAAAATAATTTTGGTTAATGTACAAAAGAAGAGTTATTAGAGAAAGTGTTGTTGGGATTAGTGAATGAAATTCATTTCCAAGTTAAGTTAAGGGAACGAAAGGGAAAAACATCTGATACTTATGCAGTCTGAACTCGAAAATTGAAGTTTAGAATAAAAAAAACCCGTAAAATTTCAAATCTTGTTATAATTTCATTTTAATTTTATTTTGCATAAGCAATGATGATAAAATTTCATTCTCATTTTCAGATTTGAATCTGAAAACAGTGTTTGGCGAGATATAGCAACTGTTTAACAGATTTTGAAATTAGTTAAGTTAGTTTAGTGAATGGGACATTAGTTGGTGGTGGACAGCTAGTTATAGATATGTATGAAGTTTCTATGTAGGGACCCCAAATATATACGGATCTAGTTTAGTATTTTTATTCAACCATGAACTAAATTTTGTTCTTCCAATCTAATCTAATCACAATAAACCTAATGTTTCAACAAGGAATGGTTCAGTAGAGCAAGGTTGGTCGATATCAATTAATGAGATAAGGTTGAGTTGACGGAAAACTCAAAACTCTTGGGGAAGAAGTTTCCTCATGCACAAAGCATTGACTTAAATAAATTGAAAGAACTGTAGGTGATGTTTTAGGATTGCATTATTACGCTGAAACTGGATTTCATTTTCCCTTAATTTCATTGTTCTAGTCTTACAAATGACACAGCCAGTATAAGCATAATATAATATAATAAATTTGTAGGGAAAATAAAAAAAATAAAATTAGGGTAAGTTACGTTCTTTATATAGGAAGTGACGAAGCCTTATGTTCTTGAGGTATATAAATCAGCCCTTGGTTGGACCCTCCAACAAACTATTTGTATCCCTTGTCTTGTAGTATGTGAGCTGAGTCATATGGATCAAATATTTGGTATTGAACAATTATTAGTAAATTTTATGTAACATCTTATTAAAAGTTAATATTTTTATTTAAGATAAGAATTGAAAAATAAAACTCAAATACATAATAATTTAGTGGCCCAGGAATGAGATAATGGTTTGGAAGAATGTAGAAGGTGTCAAGTCTTTATTAACAAAAGTATAAATCCAGAGTTTGAGGGCCACTTGATGACGAGATCGTTTTCTAATTCCACTGATATTATTTTATTTGCAACATGTGCAATTCATGATTTATTTGCGGCCTAATTAATCAATGATACGAAGAGTGCTTCCAAAAGTAGAGTAGTATTGAGTTTTGACCCCCCCAAATAAAAAAGATGAGTGTTGTTTGTGTATGTTTATGGCAATATGCTTTCGGTGCTGAACCTCTACCTCGTGTGGTAGTGGCCCTATGTCGTAACTGCTTCTCATATCCTTCATAACTATGTTCATGCTGATGTATTGTATGTTGGGGCTGGATTGGGATCAACACCATTCTCCCTCACCTGCAAAAGATACCGAAGTACATGGTTCACAAAAATAAATGTAAATGGAGAAGCTTCCTACTCAAATATCTAACTACAATTTAAAAATATATAACTAGAGATTTAACATATTCAATATGTGTATAGATGAGTCTTGACAATGCACAAGTGTTCCTGTTGCGAATGGACAAGAAGGTTAGGCCCTATTGAACTAGGAGGAACGCTAGCCTCTAAACCTCAACCAAAGAGCCATATTGGCAAACATTTTTGCTCTTTAAGCACTTTGTTTGCTCAGAGGCACATTAAAACGAAGAAGTTAATTGTCGTTCGTTATCAAACGATAGTTAAATGTTGTTTCAATGTTATGTATAGTGAATAAACACGGTCTCAAAACTATTAGTTTTAAAACCAACCAAATACAAACCTACACTCCTCTCTACTCCATCAAATTTCTTCAAAGTCAAGCAAGTAATCAAAATCACTAAGCATACACATTGTTTGATTTTTAGGCTTAGGTTGTGGAGCATTTCATAAGAATATATCCATATATTATAGGAGTACATACAATACATTCCTTTGACATACCACGCGCTTCGAAGTTCGTTCCTAACAATGGTCACAAGACAACAGACAACTATAGGACCTTCAATGATTGTCTGGAGGTCGATGACGTGATCTTAAGACCACATGGTGAATAATTTCTAAGTTTGATAAGTTAGAATGCTCCTAGTTACATTTTCTTACACAAAAATAAACATATAAATGTGAGACTTTGGACCAATAATAAGGGTTTGCACATAAAAAATTACGTCGTTTTTACCTGTCCATTCAATGATTTATGCTGGTACTCAGGATAAATAAAGCGTGATCGAGGAAAGGTTTCTCGTCACTTGCTAGAGTGGGTGATGAGGTAGTGCATACATGTTCAAAACATCTCGAGATATCCTTCAGTTGTAGTTGTTATTAATATGTTCGGTGTTGATCATACTTTTCAGGATTTCTTGTTGCGCATCTTATACTTGAGGATGATCGGGGTCTAGAGGTGTAGTCACCCTAGCAATAATTATGCTTTAGTATTACTTTGACATCCACACTATGTTTTATTGAAGACTTGTTTTATGTGTTGTTTAACTTCATGTCAAACTGTTTGCTATATTAATGTTTATTTCATTCGGAGAATTGTGGATTGATAATGATTGAGACTTGTTTATGATAAAATCCATTGGAGTTATGAAAGTTATTGAGTTTTGATTTTATTTTAGCTTTTGTTGATTACATAAAGGTCAATGTGTTATATATATAGTTAGGTCGTTCTAAAAATATAGCAATCTTGAAGGCTAATGTGCAATCTATATATGAAACAAAAGAGCCATCACTTGAATGAGATATATTGTGTGTATTATTGTATACAGGGAAAAAAACATTACTGAAGGCTTAGCCGTGGGTATTAATGATTGAAGCTCAAAGCATACAAAAGAATTACAGATGACTTAGGTAATGTTACTGACAACTAAGCTCTGGGTAATATTACTGATGGTTAAGTCGTGGGTAATATATGACCAAAAATTTGTTGTTGAAACCACGATTACCCACAAATTATCCATGGTGTGGTCGACGGTAAAGACAGAGGGCTTACATGGCCGTGGGTAACGTTATCGACGAGGCATTTTCCCACGGCCTTGAGACCCTCAGTAAGCCGTGAGTAATTAAGATTACCCACAACTTTTTGCTCCTACAGACAGATTTCACCCCTGGGTAATAAGAGATTTTTTGTAGTGACAACAGAGACGACGCTGATGTTGGTTGTGGGCGTCGACGAGAAGTCAAGTGTGAGTATGATTGAGAACAACAATGGCAGGTCGTCATCGGTGAAAACTCAATGGGTGAGATCTTAGTGGAGGTGCCTTTGATGAGAGAGAGAGAGAGAGAGAGAGAGAGAGAGAGAGAGAGAACAAAGTTAGTGTGACCGAGTACGACATTGGTACTCTTATCCAGTGACATCTCTCTCTATATATATAGATCATGATTGGTGATAGTTGCAGAGATTGATTATTTTTATCCAATCAAATAACTTTTTTTATATTTATTATGCCTTTTTTTAAGGATATCAAATTTTGGTGTACCTATATTTTTAATTTGATTTTATATTCATTTAAACGATTTAATTTACAATTTTATTATTTTTATGGAATTATAAAAAACAATTGCATAATATTATATTTAGATCAAGATAAATGGACAAAAGAATATATTATTGTCCGTCTAAACACTAATGTATAATAAAAAAAAGAATTAAACTTCAACATGTTGTTTGTCCGAAAAATAAAACAAAATTTAAAAAGAGAAATTCAAGAGACGGCCACAAGTATCTATTCATTCAATCAATGATCCTTTAAATAATGGCTTAAACACACTATTCACCCCCTAAGTTTGCAAAAGTAGAAATTTTGGCCCCTTTTAAAAAAAATGGCAAAAGTGACCCCATGTTTACCCCCTCTCGCAAAACCTCAATTTTGACTTAGTCAAACCCATGTGTCACACCACCTAGCTTCCAAAGATGGCAGCTGTGTATTTTTTTAAATTAAAAAAAATGTAAAAGCCACATAATATTTTAAGTATTAAATAAATGAAAGAAAAAAAATATTAAAAGGAAAAAGGAACAACACTCCATCTTCATCATCAAGTTCCTTTTTTATTTTCCTTTGTTCTTGCTCTTTCATAGACCCATAATCATCCACCCCATGTTTTTTAACATCACTTCTCCTCCTACTCACATCTTATCTTTTATATTCCATAATAAACAACCCCAAATTCCCTTTTCATCTTCTCAATCATTATCACACAGAACAACCAAACAAAGCCTAAACATGGGGTGGTTCAAAGATTCAATTTTCAAATCGAACCAGAACAACCAGAGCATGGATCGTTGTTGTTGTCTTAGTATTGGTTGAGTAGATCCATTGTTGTGAATGTGTTAATTGCAGAAGAGAAGAGATAGTGAATGTGTTAATTTCCATCTTAATTTTTTTTGTTCTGATCTTCTTTTTTGCATCAAAATTGAATTAAATCCCTAAAAAAAACAAATTCCGGTGAATTTTTTTGTTCTGATCTTCTTCTTCGCATCTTGAATTTTTTTGTTCTGAAATTGAATAGAAAAGAGAATGAAGGGTTATAGATCGGAGGAAGCGTGAGAATTAAAATCCATCAGAGGTTTGGAGATTGGATCCGCCATTGATTCAAAATACGAGTTGAAATGACCTGTTTCGTGGCCCAACATGTTCTTGTGATTTTTGCAGCGCAACGGTTCAACATGTTCTTGTGATTTTCCGGGTTTGATGGATAGTGTGAGTTTTGGTCCGATTTGGTTTGGAATATGACAGATTTGGGATTTGGTTTTAATGATGAAAGTGAGTGTTGTTTGATTTGCTTCGATTTGAGTTATATCTAGATGACAGATTTGGGATTTGTTCAAAGGGTTATGGGTTTTTAGTTTTTTTTTTGCTCAATCTGATCCTTTTCCTTGCATTAATTAATATATATATAAACCATTATTTACACTTGAATAGAAGACAAGCGGGAAACAAGCTGCGCCGCTAGACTTTTTTGGATGGCAAAACCAATCCTCGTGAACACAACATTCATGAACCTAAGAGACATGACATTGCTATGCATGACCTTTTGAACTCTATGTAGAAGGTCAACGGCCTATGGTGCAAGAAAATCGAAAGTGTCAAAAGCAAATAGTATAAAAGCATGTTGATTGTCAGAATACGCTTTCTCATGTTTGGCCACTTTGCTTGACACAGCTTTTAGGGCTGCCTGTCCTACGGTAAAAGGTCTGACACCTAATCCCACAAGTGGTGAAACCCCAGTCAAGTCTACACAAGCATGTTTTCCACCTACCCATCCGTACACCATAACGTCCGCAGGCCT
>Ga0315914_1011276_pt1 | contig 10769 bp, 8 predicted proteins | sample MpolenodulesMG_FD_203920 | JGI IMG/M metagenome (GOLD analysis project Ga0315914, IMG submission 203920) | Medicago polymorpha root nodule microbial communities from Los Angeles, California, United States - elongated nodules | ecosystem: Host-associated > Plants > Roots > Nodule | place: USA... | reverse complement strand
CACCGACATCAGCTAGGCACAAAAGAGGTTGCAATTGCAAAAGGTCTAAGTGTACAAAAAATACTGTGAATGTTTTCAGTTTGGTAATTCCAACAGTTTGAAAATGTGCCTTCGGTATGTACATACCAGAGGTGCAAAATGAGAAAAGTTAAAATGAACTGCCGGTGTTTATCTACCGAAAGTCTTATAAAGGTTATTTTAGTATTTTTAGGGGGCCTAAAGAGATATTGAGGGGGCCTAAAAAGCAATACTCAGAGCAATTTACATATTATTTTTTTTTCGTTTGTAAGGCCCAATCTATGATATATGCTAACAAAGCCCAATGCTTTGTATGTTTTTGAAATTTTTTAATTTTTTAAAAATAAATATGTGGCTATTACTTTTTCCACGCTCTGCATTTCTCACACGACTTAATTTTTTTTCTTCAAAATACAATTTATTCGGATTATATAATCTGAACTCCTATAACGAAATTTTAGGGATTATACAATCCGAAACATGCTAAAATCTAGAAATGACCATGTAATTGATAACAAAGGTCTTTGCTGGTGCAATTTGGACCAAAGAAAATTCATGCACTTGATTGGTTCCGATTATATAATATGAACCGTCCTTCACCCTAAAAAGCACAAGTGTTAAAAGAGTCTTGAACTAGTTCGGATTATAAAATCCAAACATTTTCAAGATTATTTCGGATTATATAATTTGAACTAGTTCAGAGTGTGGTTGATGGCTTGCTCAATAAAACTGACTCATTCAACACATTTTTCTTTAGGTCCCTTAATTGGTCAGACTAGTTTGAACATATTTTTTACTATTATTAATGAACTGTTACATTCTATGCACCATGCTACACAAATTCTCCCCTATAAATACTTACTAATCCTTCACAAATTGTCATCCCATCTCACTTTCTCTCCTTCTCTGTTTTTTTTTTTTTACTGCAATGGGCTTTCAATGTTGGATTTTCATACAAAAATGTTACTCTAATATTTTAGGGATTGTATGAATGGTAAGAGGGCAATGTGTCTAGGTGTAAGGTTGATCTTTTTGGGTGTTGTAACACCCCTACTTTATATTTTAATTAGTTCAGTGAAGTTTAATAGGTGAAGTTTTGGTTAATATTATTATTGATGTTATTTTTGCCTAAATGTTATGTTGTTGTTGAGAAAAATAGATTATTGATGATGGTTGAGGAGTAGTATGGGAATTTAAATAAAATGAAGAGTGTAATCAAAACAAAATAATAAAGAGTCGAAGGTGTAGAAAATAAGTTTTAAATAAGTGGGGGAGGGGAGGAGTAAAAGAACAGTGAATAAAGTATGAAAATATTATAATGGATGGCTAGCCCAAATATAAATAGGAATCTTAGGAGTTAGAAGTCAGTTTTTGTTGAACATGGAAAAGAGAGAAGCGAAGAGAAGAGAGGAGTGAAACCCTAGCTGCGGTAAGGTCAAGTCAAAATCAGAGATTTTGAAGGATTCTAGGTAAGGGGAAGAATCCTTTCTTTTTAGGGTAATTTAATCTTAATGATAAAGGTTGTTTAATCTTATTGTTGTCGTTACGAATGGAAAATATGATGAAAGAATTATGAAGTTCATACGTAATAAGGAATTGATGATGCTGTATAAAGATTAGGATTATGAAAACAAATAGCTAGATTTTGATTAGAGAATTAAACATGTGTAAGATTGTTATAATTAGAGGATAGTGTGAAAAGTTAGTGTTTAGATGATAGAGTAACTCTAGGTAATGTTTCCTATCAATTTGGGATCATAAGGGGTCGAAAACAAGAAATTTTAGCTAAATTAGGAGCAAACTCGAGGGTAAAAACGATGTTTTTCTGAGTTCTGAAACTGTCGAATCTTGCCACGAATGAAGTCCAACGTGCCATAATTTTTTGAGCAACGAAAATCCTTTACAAGTTGTCAACAACATGCCACGATGAGAACTCAACGTGCCACAATGCAGTGTGGATTAAGACTAATTTTTGATCCACTTCAATGCCTCCAAAGGGTCCTAAGATGTACAATAAGGTCTCCAACCAATAAACTTAGATGAGATGGGTTTAATCAAGGGATATAAGAATAATTTCATAAGTCATAATGAATTTAAAATAAGACGAGTAACAAGTATTAGACAAGAACTAAGGAGAGGCGTGAAGAATTGAGTAGAATGATGATGATGAGAATGCATATAATTATGATGTAATAATATTGATGAATATGATGTTTATCTTTAATAAAGATTAAATTAAATGACGTTTAAAATTATGGTGATGAGAATGGTGATGTTTAAAAATTATGGTGATGATATTAGTGATGTATATTTATATTTGGTGATGACAATGATGACATTTAATTATGGTGATGTTCTTGTTTTTGACGTGATGTTGTGCATTACTTGATGAGTTTGTCCCCATGCATGCAAACTAGAATTGAGTATAGGAAAAATGGTGATGAATCGGTGATGAAAAAGTCTGGTAATACATCTCGGACAACTTGGTGATGATAGGTGTGGTACCACATTCATACTGGTCTTAGGATAGAGTCCATATGCATTTAGGTGATGCTACTTGCTCTGTATGCTTAACTGTGAAATGACGTGTGATGTTGAAATGTTTGATCCATTGAGGATATAACAATTGATGACGTTCTTATGACGACAAAATATCGTCATTACTTAGTTGTGCGTATTTTTCCCTAATATTGTGTTATGACATGATTTATCACCCTTTAATTGTTGTTGTGTTGTTTTCTTTGTGGCGGTCTTCTTTCTTTTATTAGTAGTTGAATAAACATGTAGTCGCTACGAGTTCTGATTCTTGTAACATCGGGGTTGGGATGACGATGAATTTATTTGTTTTTGTGTTGAATCTTGGAACCATTATTATTTTCTATTTATGAAAGTTGAGTAATAAGGATAATATTTATTAATGCGACCAAAGATATACTTTCCACTGTTGAAATTATTATTTTAAATGAAATGTTTATGTTATATGAGTTATATTGTCAAATTTTGTAACATCCCCTTTATTAAATGTATTTCTATTATTTAATAATAATCGTTGAGCAATAAGGTGTTACAGGTGTAAGATTGATCATCAATAATAAATTTATGTTTTTATTGTGGTTAAAATTTGCCAATAATCATTTGTTTGTCAATAATAAAAAAAATTGCGAAATTCAGAAATTTGCCAATAATATGAAAATTTTCTTTTGAATTGTATTCTTGGTGGCATAATCATTTTGTTGAATTTCTTTTTTGTCTACCCTATAATGAAATTTTTTTTCCAAATCTTCCCTACATGAAAAAGAAAGTCTATATTCCCCGCAAAACAGGTTTGGGGGGGTGTCTTTCCCAGCTATTTTATTTTGCGGGGAAGGCCCTTTTTTGTCTTATTATATTTTTGGGCCCCTGCAAAACTGACTTGCGGGGTGCACTTTCCAGATTTATTGTTTTGCTTTTTATACCCCGTTTGCGGAGTACACACCCCCGTCCCTTTTTTTTTCTTTTCCTTTTTTAATTATTTTTATGTTAGGATCATAATAAAAAAAAATATTTCTTTTGAAAAAAAGATTTGAAACAACAATTTATTTAATAAAACATGTGGATTACATAAAATAGAAATACATCTCTAATTACATAAAATGAAAATACATCTCTAATAAAATAAAATACACTAAGATTACTACTGATGGTCGGTATTAATATAATTTTTGTGGGAATGATCGGTCATCCTGCCTATACCGCATTTTCTAGCAGTCCTTTCCTCAACATCCATCTCGATCCTAATGCGAGTAATTGTTGGATGACCTTTTTTGCTCTTCGCATGACTGGATTGTGTATTATATCAATATTTTTTATCTTGCCTTCTTAAAAAATGACTCACATGAGTCATGACCATCCTTTTGTTTTTGTGATTGATTACGTGCACTCGGCTATAATTTTCATTAGAGTGGTGTTTTTCTTTTTTGGTGATAAATCTTCCCTTGATTTTGGTGAACTAAGCTAAAGTTGTTATTCTCCTATTTAAAATTGCTCATTTCCCTGAAAAATTGAATGTGAGTTAACTCATGTAGATGTATTTTCAACATGAGTTAAATTACGTAGATGCATTTTTCAGCGTAAATTAACTCACATGACACGAAAATAAACAAAAACAAATGGGAGAAGAACAATTCTCAAACTAAGCCACCTTAAAGAAAGGTTTAAATCTTGAAAAACTGAACTAGAATATTTTAAAAAATCATAGTCTTTAGTATATCCCTTTTTCATATAAAGTCCTTTACATATGCTGCTATGCTTAATTCGAGAATGGATTGTCTCCGATTGAATCCCCTCATGTTTTTTTATGTGCACAATCCTTATCATTAAGGATCCGTTGACACCAGGTGTAATTCTTGAGATTTACAACAAATTTCAACCGTTATTATTGATTGATCTAACAGCTCATATTATATCAATAATAAAGGAAAGAAATCACATGATGATTAGAATAAGAAATTATCTTTATGCGAGTTATTTCTTAATTCATAGTTAATTATTTTCTCTTCTCAAAATATGAAATTATCTGAAACTATACTCCTTTGTGCTGTTGCCGTATCATTCTTTGTGAAAAAAACAAGGGGACCATATTTTATTTTTTTTGGTCAAGACATATTTATTTTAGGGGAAACGGGACCATTTTTACTAAATTAATATAAAAAAGAATGTTTGTACTAAAAATAAAAATAAAATAAAAAATAACTTATCTTTAATCTTGTTGCAGAATAAAACAAGGAGAAATTTTGTTTCACGACAAAAAAAGTGAAACTTTTTGGTTTACAAACATGGAGATTATTCACCGAGAATAAAGTGCCATTTTTTTAATTTTTATTTGCAGGTTAACTAATAACTACACTAAAAAATATTTGGGTCATATTTTAATCAGAGAGAGGGAAAAAAATAATTAATTGCAAATCAAGCTATATCTCATTGAAATAATTCTCTTTTCTAATCGGTATGTAATTTCTTTCCATTTATTATTGATATATTATGAGTCGTTAGATCTATCACTTACAATGGTTGATATTTAGTGTAAATCTTTTATACTTACATTTGGTGTCGACGGATCCTTTTTTAAGTTTTATTTTTATGTGGCTTAGATTTTTCCTTTTATGGGAGAGAATTCAGTTCCTCTTAATTATTTAGAAGAATAAATAATTAGATGTACAACTTTTTCTTTTTGGTTAGACAATTAGGTATCAATTTTAGCACATTATAAAAAGTCTTACTCTAATAATTACAAAGGTATCACAATGTTTAATGTAAAAAAAATTACAATATTGTTATTAATATTATAAGTGGATGTCCATATAGCAATTAGGTTATTTTGTCATACAATTAGCTTATTGGACCATATTGTGCTTGCTCCCTAAGTCATTGGTACTTGCCTCCCAAGTCATTGTATTTCTCTATAAATAGAGTTCATATGTAACCAAATTACTGATACCAAGAGAATAATATAATCATCTTTCTTCTCTCTCTATTCTCTCTTCTTCTCTTTAATCTTGTTCTTCTTATTCTAATAGTTTCATAACATGTTATCAGCACGAGACTCTAACCAGCTGAGGTATGTATGCAATTCTTTTTAATCTATTTTTATGAAAATAAGTTTTAATTTTTGTATCGTTGATTATAGACTATATTATTACAATTCCATCAATTGGAATTAGTTTCTTATAGATACATGAAACCACTATTATGTGAATTGTATTACATTATTGTGTTTATTTATTCCATATGCATTCCTGAAGTATTGCATAAGAATTGATCTCATATTATAAAATTAAAGAGATTTATTATGTAGTTCCTGAAGAACTCAATATTATTCTATATGAATTCCTGAAGAATTCAAAAGTGTAGTTCCAGAAGAACTCAATATTTTTTTTGTGATTTATGGATGAATTCATCAAAAGAGTTACATCTCTAAAGGATGATTTAGAAAATTAATCTTATTGTTTAAATTTGTTGTATAGTTTCTGAAGAACTTAAACAACTCGGTTTTAATTTATTCTCCAGGAATTCAGTAGTGATACATCCATGAAGGATCATACAAATAACAGATTAGATCTGTTATATGGTTCTTGAAAAATTTAAAAATCAACCAATTTTATTCTCCATGAATTCCTAAAGAATTCAATAGTGATGCATGGATTGCACAAATAATTGATTTGATTGTGAGTAGTTCATAAAGAACATAAAAAAAAACTCATTTTTCTTTTGTGAATTGGTGTGTATCTTTTTCAGCAGTTTCCCATGTTTTATTGATTTATAATTCAGTTAAAATTATCCCTTGATTTAATTATTATTTTATCTTTTGGTTTAATTTTAAAACAAATATGTATTTGATTGAGATTGTTTCCTTTAATTGTGGATTGTTTCCAAAAATTTTGCTGAAACCAGTTTTTTAGGGTTTAAAATAAACCAACTTGTTTTTATTTGGATCTAAGTTAAAAAAAAAAAAATATTAAAATTGATTTGAAACATATTTTTACGTTTGAGTTTGTTTCAAATATAATATTAAATTAAAGATCTCATTTTTCTTCCTAAAATTAAGGATTCAAATTGTATCAATTATATTTTGTTTAAAGATTTGATCCAAAATTATTTTCTAAATTCTATATATTTTTTCAAAAAAGATAATGTAACTAATTCAGTTTTTTTTTTCTTTCTCTTCTGACTTTATGGCTCTTATTTGTTATGGATCCAGCGTCAATTTAATTGATAGCCACCAATTAGAATCATGTATTTTATTTTAATTGATTGTCACAATTTTTTTTGTTTTGAAATAAAAGTTGGTTAAAATCATTTTTTTTTTAGAAGCGAATTGACTTCACAATAGAAATTTTTGATCCCATGCGATTTTGGCCTCAACCACCAAAATCGTGTTTGACACCTAAATTATCTTGTTTTAAGTTCTTGAATTTCGGCTCATATACACTCTTTTCTAAATTATAAGTAGGCCAAAAAAAATTCGGTGTAGAAAATCTTCTATACTTTTGAAAAACAGGAGTTTCATATAAGGAGATATGTACATCAATTTGTTCTGGTCAATATTTGTGTTTTCTATTAATGACAAATAAGTATTTTATTTTTATGGTTGTGTTTTCATGTAATTTGGAAAAAATTTGTGTGGATTTTGATTTAAACTTATTTATAATCCATCAACGATATGCACATAAATGTCATGTATACAAATATTTGTTTTCAATTATTGAGTATGATTATTTGATCATTGTAACAACAAATGCAAATATTGTGTTAGCAAATAAAGATTCGAATTGAATTTGATTAATTGAATTGATTTGTTGTGAAAATATATTTTTATTTGGCAAGACTTTTATAGCCTACCTTTTAATTTCTAATTTAAAGTTAAAATTGATTCACATAATTTTTGTGTATAAATTTTGAATTTAGTTATAAAAAATAAAAAAAATAAAGAAATGCTATATATTTGGTTAAGATATATATTTGTGGAAGATTTGTTGTATTTTAATAATGAATCTCAACTTTTGTGATTCAATTTGGTAGTACATTAAACAAAGGTTTGATTCTTTAATTTTAAGAAATATTGATTCTATAATAAATGGGTAAAGATTTATATTCACATGTAGTGCATCGATATTGACGTGATTTTATCTCTCGTATATCTAAGATTCAAGTTTATTTCATTTTTTTTTTAACAAATCAAAATGGAATATATTGCTCAAAAGAAGATAAATTCACCCCGCACAAGGTGTTCTAATATTTGGTTTATAGCATGATTCTGATAGTTGAATTTTATTGTTATTAAATTTTCTACAATAATGTGGTTTAAATCATGCATTTTGGGGGAGCCAAAAGTATATTTCATAATTTATGATGCAAGAAATCAATGTTAGCTTTTCACTTCAAAATAAATATATCATTGAAGGCTCCCAAAGAGCTAATTTATTGTTACATGGAGGAACAAAGTTACACATTTAGATTGCATTCTCATAAAATTTTAATGTTAAATATCTCTATATTACGAGATATACTTTGGCAAAAATAAATGTAGTGAAAAATTTATTGTCTCTTATTTGTACTACACTTATATTTGTGCAGTGGAAGCACATATAATTGTAAACCAGAAGTTTACATATTATATTCAATTTATTGTTGGCAAGACCGGTTGGGTTATCCTGGATCTATTATGATGCATAAACTAGTTGAATTTTTTTTATTATGAATATATATTGAAGAGTCAGAAGATTATTCAATCTAGTGACTTTTGTGTTACTAGTTCCTAAGGGAAGTTGACAATTTAAAGGAATGAGTGTCTCACTTATATAAGGTGTTATTTATATTAATACACTGATCATGTGAATAACTTGGATATTATATGATTTGAATCAATGTATCAACTAAATGATTACATGTATATTCACAACCAGAAGTTTGTGAGATTACATTCTCAACAAATTTGACTAAGAGTTTATTATCTGAAATTTTTCAGAAATCATTTGATAAGTATCATTTTCAATTGAAATTGATATTGAACAAGCATATGCTAATAAAATGGACTGGAAGATCCATTCTTTAGACGTCTAAAGTTAATTGTATGATTGATACTTATCAGACCATACCTTAAACTCTATTTTGGTTATGAGATCATGTCTTATAAACTCAATTTTGGGAATCAGTAATCTTGTATATTGAGATATTGATATGCATCAAGCTAACACATTACTATATGTAAGTTCTCCCTTTAATTTATCATTGGTTTAAAGTTAACAACCTGGTATTTCTCATCTAAATGAATTTTTGGATGTGTTGTGTATGTCACAATTGCTCCAATATAATGCACTATGATAAATCTTGAAAGAATATTGGGAAATATATTTGATATAAATCTCCATCAAATATTGAGCCAACTTGTTTACAGCTCAGTAGGCTAATTATCAATTGATGGATTAGTTTTCCAAATATTAGGGGGAGATGATAAGCAGCTAAAAATTGTGAACCTGAAGTTCAAATAAATTATTTGAAAGAAAATATTATTGTCTCGTCTTGATCTTCAAGATATAACTCATTTGTAAAGGTAAAAAAATCTAATATCAGTTGCTAATGCTCCAAACGAAATAGATGTCCATATCGGATAATCTAATATTGCAAATGAGTCTCAATCGTGCCTGAAGCATGATAGATCAATCGGTTCCAAATATAAAAAGCCTTGAATAAGAAAAGGAGCTTAAAGGAAAGATAACCCAAATGAGGATATAGAAACTCTAAAAGAGTTTTCTGACATAATTGATTTTTCAGTTCAAGAAGAACTAATCAGGTACCTGAAACTTATAAAATATTGATAAATTATGTCATGAATAAAAGATCTCAATAGAATGAGATGGAACCGAAATGAAGTCAACGTTGGAGGCCAAAAATTCATCGAAAACGCACAAAATTCTCAGCCAATTCACAAACCAGACCTGCAACAAAATCATCATAGAAAACAGTTTCGAACAAAAAGCTATCACGACACAAAAGAACTCAATCATACGACGATTTCGACGCACATCATAACCTCCAAAAACATCAACAGAAACACGAAAATCCAAACATCCATCATTGCACCAACACTTTCAGAACGACAAATCCAGTGAAAGAAAAATAAACCACAACCCTCAAATCACCCGCAAACGGTAACCACGTCAAATTCGAAATCAAACAGTCACTACTCTAAAAATCCCATTCCTTCATTCCTTTACGATCCAGAATCTACCAGCGCAAAATCATCAGACTCGTAACTTGCAAGACCTACGATTCACGACGCCAGAAGGACGCCATCATCGCAACCAACATCAGGACCGTAACCCACATAAATGGCCTCAGGCACGACAAGCCAAACCGAACTCACAAAGGTAGTTTTTTTTTCTTTCTTTCCTTTCGTTTTCTTTAGATCTAGAAGTTTAGGGTTAGTATTTCGGGATTTTGGGTTTAGAATCGAGTAGAGGGAGGGAAAAGAAGAAGAAAAGATATAAAAAAATAAATAAAAAAGGTTGCGTTTTGGTGTTATTGGCGGCGGCGCCGTCGTCCCCGACGGCCAACCACCGCCGAATCACTCTCCAGCCGCCGCCCTTTTTCGTCGGAGAAGAAGATAGGATAGAGGAGAGAGGCGAGAGCATGAGAGGAGTAGAGAGAGAATTTTTTTAAGAAATGAATGGAAAACCAGTCACAACCTATATATATTCCTCTGAACCGGTTTGGTTCACCTGGAATTGGTCCAGGCTTGAATCGAACCGGCCCCAGCCTTAACCCAAGCCCCATATGCTCGCCCATGCAGCTTTTTTGGGCCCAATTCGACTCTTTCCATTTTATTTTATTCTGTACTCCCCCTTGGTTACCTTTCACACCCGCTGCTGTATTTCACTCATTTTTGTTCTCTTTCTTTTCGTCAGCATTGCATTTTTTTATTCTCATGCAATTTACTCGTTTAGGTTTATCATTCGATTTTTATTATTGTTCATCACATACTTATTTTTTATTTTAGTCATTTTATTTCGTTACACGGAATTTAGAATGTATGTCTAGGCTTGATGTAAATTATTTATTTCTCCGTCATTTATTTTATCATGCAGACCTTAGAATGTATATTTAGGTTTTATGTAATTTTATCGCACATATTTATTTCCGCAGACTTTAGGATGTATGTTAGGTTTAATGTAAATCATGCACGTGTGCGTGTGTGGGTGTATGCTTTATCTTTA
>Ga0315914_1011273_pt1 | contig 10776 bp, 15 predicted proteins | sample MpolenodulesMG_FD_203920 | JGI IMG/M metagenome (GOLD analysis project Ga0315914, IMG submission 203920) | Medicago polymorpha root nodule microbial communities from Los Angeles, California, United States - elongated nodules | ecosystem: Host-associated > Plants > Roots > Nodule | place: USA... | reverse complement strand
CGGCTTCAAGATTTGAGATCATGTAAGCTTCTTTAACTGAAAACTCATCATTAGAATTAGGGGTCTCAAATCAACGTCCTCCATATTTTCCTGCAAACAAATATTACACACAACCATACACTCATCCACTAAATCTGCCCCCCAAACAACAAATAGATTTCTTCTCCAACTTCATCCCCCTACTTCACTTCTAGACACCATATCCTTTACTTACATATACATTTAACCAAATCATTGTTAATCCAGTTCAAATGTGTGGTTAGTAAAGTTCAATAGATTGTTTAATAAGTTGCAACACCGGATATATCTTTTAACCAAATCAAACACTTCATTAAACCATGGAGGTGAGTTGCATCAACCATTTAAAAACTTGTTGAATTTTGTTTTTCCCACATATGTCGAAATAACATTTATGTTATCATACGATATACAGGTTCAGAAGGTTTTCCAATACGAAAATAAGAAGACATCATGTGCACTATATTTGTTAGAAGATAAAAAATATATATGACCCATCCATATACAAAACTGGAGCAGACACAGAGAATAAGAACACATGTACATCCAATTATATAATGTGAAAAGAATAACAATATTGGTATAAACTTTTGTATTTCATATCAGTTCAGAATCTTTATATGTTTTCTTGCCGTTAATAGATATATTCATAATCTACAAAGAATGGAACCTCTAGAGCTGTCATAAACAGGAATTTCATGGAAAGGAAAAGAAAAGAACTTAAAGTTTAAGAATTTTCTTGATAGCGAGCTTATGTTTCTTGAATTTTACTTCCATACTGCAACATGAAATGCACTCCATTAGCCACATCATATACCATGAGCCCTATTCTACCTCCAATCCAACTTCCCAATTGACTTCCAACAAGATAACCAAATCTTCCAAGCCTTTGCTCCCCCGTGAAGCCTACACCGTAAGTTCCAAACAACGTACCAGTTCCTCTGAGGAATCCCTCTGTAAAGGTACCACCATAGTAAACAGCTTCAAAAAAGTCCCATCCGGAAGAGATGATGGGACCTGTGATGCGGTTGGCCTTTCGGGTAGCCAATTTCGCTGCTTTTTTACCTTGTTTCCGCGCATGTTTTTCTGATACAGTTGGCGACATACCCTGTGAAGCAGCATCAACAAGAGCAGATTGGATTGCATCATGTCTTGCTTTTTCAACATGAGCAGATCTAATATTATTAACATAGAGCTTCACACTTTCTTTAACCCCACATGCTAGCGTTCCTGAGCCCATATCAAAGCAATTTAATAATGTAAACTTCCCACTTTTGGATGACGCGTTCTCGCCAACAAGCTCCCTGCATTTTTCAGCTGAACGGAGCAAACAGTGTGTGATCATAAGCAGAAATTATAATTAATGAAAATGGCTTCCATAGTTACATATGAGAACCCAGAGCTAGGGAAACCACTGTACTTAACAAGTGATGTAAGGAATAGTTAAGAATTTATTACCACATCACGACAAGGGTCTATTTGGATTGACTTATTTGAATTTATCTATCTAATGGTATAAACATTTGTGTGACTATTTGAGAGAGCTTATGAAAACATGTTATGACATTTTCATGCATTGTTTCAGCTTATTTCCATAAACTCTTCAAGATAGACTATGAAAACAACTTATAGTATATACAAAAATAATTTGATTTGCTTTCATCTTTTGTTATAGAAATAGCTTATACACTAAAGCTGTTAAAGTTGTTTATCCAAATATGCATTTACACACAACAAACTCAAAGTAATCCATAGAATCCATGCTAGAAAAGAAAGATTCATCTCCCCTAAATTACTGTCATTAATTGAACCCAAAACGTTATAAAGACAATTATGGAGTGTTGAATTGAGTTTGATGTGAAGGTACAAAAATAGTATTAATGGAAAGTGGTATAGATAATACCTGTGATGCTAAGAACAATGATGGCAGATACAGATAGAAGAAACCGAACCCTCCTCTTCTGAAAATCCATGGCATGGAATGGAAGAAACAGTTAAACGGAAACGTAACCCAATTATTAACAACAAATTCATTAATTAAAGAATCATCGAATGCTTGTACAATAGGGAAGAATCTTATGTTAACAATATATTTTTTGTTTTTGTGGTTCGGGAGAATCCTCACAATTGAAAACGGGCTCTCGACCATGAAAAGGGATTTGAATTGTGTGGCGGTCAACCCCATTTGAACCCCTTGGATTAAGATCAGAAGGTCTGAAAATCAATGTAGATTTTGATTTTCTTTTTAAATATAATAAAAATACAGATCCAGCTCCCCTCAAAGAAGTGAATGATATCAACCTTAATTAACAAATCAAAAATATATTTTTTAATTCTCCTAAAAATATATTAAAATAACAATTAAATTTTTCACTTTACACTTCACGAGGATCCATATCCTAAAAACACTAAACTTAACTTAAAATATGAACCATTTAATCTTGATCACAGTCCTATAAAAAGGTTAATGTAAAACTTTTATAACAAATCTTGAAATCTTATTCAGAAAAGAAAATATTGAAATCCAATGCAAAATAAAAGTACTCACTGTAATATAAAAGAACTTTAACATTTTAGAAAGTACCATTAGTCTTGCAACTTAAAAATAGCTCACAATGTAAGATTCATCATATGATTGAATTATTAAGCCTGCCTTTGCCATGAATAATTTCATAAGGGATCACGCTTAATCAGATTTACAATATCTTTTTCTCTAAGAATGAGTCATGTTCATTCATAACAATAAAGTACAAAAATTCATCCTCTGCCATGATTCCTAGAGCAGAGTTAGCAACACAAGTACTATTTGTATCTTTTATCAGGAGGAAGAAAAAAAATTCAAAAGTCAAATAGCATCCATCTACAGTTATTGATATATGTATACAGTTTACAAGTGAGTCATAAAGCACAAGAATCATGAGCAGCAGCAGCATAGGTTATTGATAAGTTATTTGGACAGTGCAAGCCCTTATAGTCAAGCTTCTAAGCTCCGTGCTTCCATATTCAATTGTACATGCTCATTTAATACCGATAGGAAGCCAAACAATATGTATCCTTGTACACCGGTATACCTTAATGAGGAATGACAGCAACTGTAGGACAGTGAACTTCAGTTGCACAAAACCGATCAAAATGCCATTTGAGCGCAAAAACATACTTCGTGCCAGTGCCAACATAATCTGGCAGTTTAATTAATTTAAGCATCATCTTCATTTTTATCCAAAGAAGCTGATAAATAGCTCATGATGAAACCATCTAGATCTCCCTCAAGGACAGAGTCAGGATCTGAAACCTCGTAGTTAGTTCTGAGATCTTTCACCATACGGTAAGGCTGTATCATAGATAAAATAGTTAATGTAATGATCAGAAAGTCAAAACCTACCAAGAATAGAGATGAAATGGACAATCTCAAACCTACATGGAGCACATAACTACGAATCTGACTACCCCAGGTTATGTCAGTAAGAGACTGTGTATGCTGAGCATTCAACTGCGCCTGGCGAGCCATCTCAATCTGGTTTAATCTTGACTGAAGCACAGCCATTGCTGAAGCCTTATTCTGATGTTGTGATCTGTTTCAAAATAGTAACCAAACTCAGAAGTTAAAAACATGAGAGCAAATGTGTGAATTTGTACATATGTTTCATACCTTTCATTCTGACAAGTTGCAGTAACCCCCGTAGGAATATGCGTTATTTTTACAGCACTCTCGGTAGTATTAACATGCTGTCCACCAGCACCACTGGCGCGAAATCGTTCAATTCGAAGATCAGATTCATTAATCTGTACACTGGAAGATTCATCACCAAGGTTTGGAATGACTGCTACGGCAGCAAATGAAGTATGTCGGCGCTTATTACTGTCAAACGGTGATATGCGCACCAGTCTATGTACTCCTATTTCTGCTTTGGCATATCCAAATGCAAATTCACCATCTACTTTGATTGTAGCTCGCTGAAAAGATATATTGATTTTTATTCAGAAACAAGCAGTTCCCACTAATAGAATATAAAATTCATCTACTGGAAAGAGAGATACAAGCCTGTAGTATGTTAAACTACAGGACCCACTCAAATTGAAACAAAATCCACACAGTAATTTGACCAAAGCTTAAATGTAAATTTAGCAACTCTGAACTATATATGTAAAAAATCAGGAACCTGGTAGAAACTGGTATCTATAATTAAGAAAATTAAGGGATGAATACATAATTTATCACTTCAAATTTTGGAGAATGATTCTCAAAGCAGAGGGAAAGGTATAGGAAAACAGTGACAACAATTGCCCACCAATATGTTTGAGAGCTTGGTCTCTCCCTACCAATCCTTTATTCAAATAACCGAATGACCCTCCCTTTGCCACAACCTCCCTTTTTATTACAATTCATAAAACACATAATAAAAACTGCACACATAAACATAACTGCCACAAAACTGATCAAAGTCAGTTTTGGTCTTCTTTGCCCCCTGTCCTACAATTCCTTAATGAGATGTCTATCAGAACCATAGTCACATAAGAGGGAGGTAACCATGGGCTGTGAATCGAACCATGTAATAGCAATATCAAAAATCTAAAATAGCCGTAAGTAAGACATGAAGGATGGTAAGAAGAAGAACCTTGATTCCGGCAATCTCACCAGGCATTTCTTCCATTACCGTAACTTTATATCCACGTCGCTGGGCCCATGATTTATACATCTGCATGATCATAGAAGCCCAGTCCATGCTCTCGGTACCCCCAGCCCCAGCCTGAACCTATATTAAATAATAAAGAAAGCAGCGTTAATTGGCACACACATACATACCCACAGAGTATATGTTCACTATCTAGTATCAATTAATGCTGGACAAGGGGGAAGAAAAAAAAATTGCAAGATATTATTGTGTGGAGCATGCAAAACCGGGTTCTTAGACGTAGATTGGGGGTATGGATATAAGGGGACACTTTCCCAGAAAAACACCAACGCAATGCAACAGTAGCAAATTTTAAATATCTATGAGTACAACCTCAATGTAGCAAGAACGAGAATCTTGCTCATCCGCCAGCAATGCTTCTAGCTCTTTCTCTTTTGCATTTATTCTCATGTTAAGCAATGCTTTCATTGATTCCTGAAAAGGAAGACAGGGTGCATGAATTTGAGTTGGCATATATCAGTAAGAAAGTAACTGTCTAAAACTTCAAAAGTACAAATATTGGGAAGAAACTACAGCAAAACATGTTTTCCATATTCAGGTCCACACTCTACACGACACAATGAAGCATATTTCCTCTAAATTAGATGTATCTCTCAGAATGTTGAGCTCTATCTATTATCAAAATTTCAATATACAGCAACAACAATGTCATCGCTAGTGGGATAAGGCTTGATTGTTGTTGCAAAATTTCAATATAAGATTAAATAATCCATTATCATTTTTTAACTTTCTTACTATGACAAAAAAATTAACTACCATGTCCTCACTAGCTCTACTGTTCAGTCAGATTGTTCTCTACTTCTTTACTCTACTTTGAAATTTATGTTGAATTACAAGGAGATGAGTTAGATTACTCTATGCCTGTTTGGATTGGCTAATTTGATCTTACAACAACTTATGACATGACCATAAGTTGTTTTCAGCTTATTTTTCATAAGCTCTCCAGGATAACTTATTTATGAAAACAATTTGACTTTGTTCTATCTTTCGTTATACACATAGCTTATATATGATAAATGCTTAACCATTTATCCAAACAGTTTTCTATATAACTCAAACCCTATGGTGACAAAAAAAAAAAAAAAATGACAAATGAATACATGCCTAGATGATGAAGGGAGTCCCCACCAATTCCAACTCTGAATCATTCTCTTCACGAGCAAGCTTTATCATTTCAATATGCTCAAGTAACTCTCTCTCCAATCCATTCACCTCTTTCATTTTCCCAAGTAGCGAACCGTGCTCCCGGTTTATTTTACCAGCACGTACAGGATCATCCCAAAGGTCTTCCTTATTCAGCTGAGCTGATAACATATCCAACCTAACCTTCAACTTCTTCCACTGTCACCATGAACAAAGATAAACGGTAATTAACAAGTTACTATTAACCTTAATCATGCTTAGTTAAGAAAATTGAAGGTTTAATTTACCTGTAAGCGACGTTTGATCAAGTGAATAGATTGAGCTATAGCTGCGGCATGACTCTTCCAATCGCTGTCGTTTACATCAAGAATGGGCCAATTGTTGGCTAGAATTCCTTGGACAGTGAGCCCATCGGAGGTTGAGTGTTCGGCGGCGGCGGGCTGAGAAGCCCAAAAGCGAGCCCGCGTGGGAGATAATAGCCCGTGAGAGTAAGCGTCTCTTGAAAGCCACGGGGAGGGGAAGAAAGGAAGGGAATGTGATAAGTGGCGACAAGAAAACAACGTTGGTGAAGGCGAACCGGACAAGTTTCCGACAAGTTTGGATAGAAACGAGGAGAAGGTGGTAGTAGTAATCCTAGGTGATCTTCTTCGTATGAAATAGTAAGACATAATAGTACTAGGAAGGAAAATATTCTACGAAGAAGGAAAATAAGACAACTTCGAGTTTTTGCTTCTCTTTGTCTCGGTGTTTTTATTGTTGAAAGGGAGAAAGAAAAGAAAGAAAACGAAGAACAAACTTATGATGCTGCTGCAGGGAGTGCGAACAAGTTCAACTGTCTAATGGGCCGGGCCGGGACAGTTAATAGTTAGATGAGTGTTACTTTTCCCACCCTGCTGCCTTCTCGTGCGCCCTGCAAAAATTCCAAAAATACCCCTGATATGGATTACGTTTTCCGGACCAGATTGTTAGTGTTTCCGGAAAATAAAATTCAGACGCATACGCTATGAAATTTTGTGTCTTTCTTTGATGTCAAAGGTCTTTGTTGATCGTTATACGACCCCCGCATAAGCTGCAATGCAATTGCAGGGATCGTATGAGCGATCAACAATGACCATGACACCACAAACACTCCTAAAAGCTACCTAAAAAACTAAAAAAAATTGAAGAAAATGTAAGAAAGGAAATGAAGAAGAATGAAGGAAAATATTGAAGATCTAAGCCTTTTTATAGCCTAAAACAAGTCCTAAGTCATTTGAAAGTCAAGGAAAACGTGTTTTTCATTCAAAACCGTCCAAAAAACGCATTAAAACTCCACTAGCCGGTCAAAACTTTGGTGAAACGTCACCGTCCAAAATGTTACTGAGGTGTTCCGAATTTTATAATCCGGATAGCATGAAGTTTTTCCGGATTTTAAAGTATGAACTTCATCAGGCCCTTTTATTTGGTCTCTTTGGTGTGTTTGTTTGTATTTCTGACAGCATGCTGAAAATCTTCATCACGCAGTCAAATAGAGAGCTAACCCATCTATTTGCAACCGCGTGAGAAAGATCCTCAGTTTAATGACAAAAATGTGCACGGTTTTCTTTGGTGTGTTTGTGTGTTTTGCTGATATTAAAGCTGAAAACCGGAGAGGGTGTATTTATAAGGTCATTGGATGTTGTGGACCATATAAACTCTTGGTGCAATGTGGTCCATACAAAAGGATCCTATGTTGAAGCTTTCGGAATTTCAAAATCCGGAATACACTTACGCCCTATGTGTATCCGGATTTCATAAACCGAACAACATATCTTCGGTTATTTAATCGAATAAATGAACATCTTTGACGTAAATTAAAACATAATGAAAGTTTAAATAATATATATATATATATATATATATATTATTCAAAACATAATGCAACAACTTAATTCAACAACATACAACTAACATGCAGTTAAAACAACATAAAACATGCAATTAATTAAAACATAGCACATTATCGCATATCATCTAAACTAATTTCTTCGTTTGGTGGTTCCAGGAGTGCCCTGATCTCTTCGTAGTTCCTAAGTCGGATCAAACTTTTTAGAATTTGTTCAGCAGATCTAACCAACGAAGCGTCCAACTCAATCAGTCATCTAGTACTGTGCTGACCAAAGACAGAGAACATGGTTCTCACGTCGTCGTCGTTCGTGAGTTTCAACCGGCTGAAGCGAAGAGATCTGGCTAAGTCGGACAATGGACATCGATATTCAACATTGACCACCTTCCTCGTGTCTCTGTGGTTGAGTTGACGGTTGATTTGATCCAGCTCATCCTCCAGCCCGGAGAGGGTGACATCGTGGCGAATCGTAAACAGATGGGGTGGTGTTCCACCGTTGTAGTAGACTGCCGCTAGCTTGGTGTTCAGATCAAAGTCAGGGAGTTCCATGATTTTTTTCTGGTGTAGTTTACTTGTAATGAAAACATGAACCCTTATTTATAGAGGTGTATGGGCGTTGTGGACCACAAAAACTGTCGGTGCAATGTGGATCACACAAAAGAATCCAATGCTGAAGCAATCCAGATTATAAAATCCGAACCATCCATCACCCTACTGAAAAATGCAAGTTTCGCGTAGATACACCCCAGTATCGTATTTTTCCATATTATATAATCCGGAAACCATGATGCTTTCCGGATTATATAATCCGAACTACACCAGACCATTTTGGCCGGTGGTCTGCACCACAAAGAAAACGTTTTGCAAACGTTTTGGATGGTGGTCAAGTCAAAAAACGTGTTTTTACACGTTTTTTGACTGTAATTATGACTTGCCACCTTTTTTTTAACCCTCTCTCCCCTATAAATATGCTTCATTTCCTCAAAAAATTTCACACCTTCTTTCTCCTCTTCTCCTATTCCTTCTACAACAATGTGTTTCCATTGTTAGCCTTTCATAGAAAGAGGCCTCTTTCGAAATCCATCAGAGGTCATATGATCGGTTAATAGGGAAGGGGTCAGTCTGGGTGTGAGGTTGGTCTGTCTGGGGTGTAAGTTTGACCATCATGGTCTCTTGCTCCCTAGAGGCCCCTGTGCCCCCTCTGTCTCCCCACCAACAGTGAAGCCAGTGGTATGTCCTCTCAGCCAGAGCCACTAGTATAGCTTACCCCCTCCCCCCCTTAGAAATAGTTTTAGGTTCTTATGTAAAAAGCTTCAACATTATTGTAATGTATTATTCAAATATCAAAGAAATGAGTTGTTTTTATCTTTTTGTTTTTTTATTTATGTTTTATAGGTTTTTTTGCATTTATTTACGAATCTCAAAGCATAAAAATGAAAAAGTTTTGGAAAAAAGGCCACTCCGGATTTTAAAATCCGGATACATCTGGTAAATTATAACAATTCATTCCGAAAAACGAAATCCGGACCAGGGGTAATTTTGGAAAAAAATAGGGCGCGTGAGGAAAGCCATAGGGTGGGAAAAGTAAAAGTTAGTTTATATGTGTGCTTTTTTGCCCCCCCTCTAGCTTTCAGTTTCAGGCCTCGCAAAGTTCTTTTTTGCCCCTAAATCTAGCGTTCGAGAGATATGTGTCGAAGCAATTTTGGGAGATATCTTTCAAATAGTTCATTTTATATTTCATAATAGATGATCGAAGAAATTTAGCGTTCGACGAAATGCTGGAATGATAATATTTTGTTGTAGATATGACTGGTAATGTTGGTAAGATGAGACATGGTAAGGAGACCTTGCATAGTTTCGTTTGCAGAGAGCGGGAGGAAAATGCTCCTCCAAGACACGGGCATGGTCGTGATCAGAGTGCACGAGAAGATGCTAGTTCATGTGTTGAATAGGATGATGTTGACATTGAGTTGCCATCATCACCGCCACATATTCCCTCACCGTTGCCAGGGATGCCAACACAACCTCCTACTGTGGGAGTAGTTGAGCAGGGATATGATTGAGGACCGATTGATTTGTTGTTGTTGCCAAATTTTGATAAGCGTGTTGTCGAAAATATATGGATTGGAGTAGTAAGTTTAAATATAAGTAGTTTGATTCAATTATGGAAAAGGCACTATCAATTGAATGTGTTAGACTCAAAGTTGAGATATTCTCACATAATAGTTATGTCTATTGAACTCATATGTTATCATGGTGATGTGATAGCTGTAGATGATGATATGATAATTTAAAACTTTGAGAAAATTGAATAAAACAATACTACATCAGAAATTGCATACTGCCTAAAAAAACATGTAAAAACAACACCACATCAGAAATTGCACTCATATGTCTTCAAAACGAGATTAGCCGCATCAACGACCAAGGATTTCTCAAGGTTCCATTAGGTTTAAATGAGTCTAAAAACTCAATGGTAGAATGTGTTATTGAATGCAACAACTTTGCTCGGGCACATTTCATCCCTTTAGTATTTGGATTCTAATAAAAAAAGGAAAAATGGGGACATTGGCAAAATCATAAAGATATAAGCAGGTTAGTTGGGGACAAATGCAACCATGAAGAAATAATTCTTGTAAATAAGAGAAACCTTGGACTCAATTAGACAAAACAAAGACCAACTTGGTTGACCACTTAAAGAATGTATATTGATTTGGCCCTCGACTTAAAATGGTAATAGTTGAAGAATATTGCAGTTGTTCAAGACACTTTCTAGTGTGGATAGAGCAACTCAAAACATTTAGCAAATGTTTGACTATTATGGTGCGGTTGGGTAGGGGCAACACCCGATCAACGCAACACCTCTAACTCAAAGTCACTAAAGAGTAAACAGATACCAATATTCTCAAATACTCTATCTGGTCCTTTGTATAAGAAACAAAAGTGAAAAAAATTTCGTCCGAGAAACATTGACCAACTTTAAAGTGTGTTTAAAGGTAAATTTCATTTGTTCCCTTACTTATTATAAGAAGGAACATTAAAAGTAAGTAAGTTTGT
>Ga0315914_1011271_pt1 | contig 10776 bp, 6 predicted proteins | sample MpolenodulesMG_FD_203920 | JGI IMG/M metagenome (GOLD analysis project Ga0315914, IMG submission 203920) | Medicago polymorpha root nodule microbial communities from Los Angeles, California, United States - elongated nodules | ecosystem: Host-associated > Plants > Roots > Nodule | place: USA... | reverse complement strand
AAAAATAGAGAAGCTATATTCAAACTCCATCAAAATCATTAACATTTCAAGAAAAAACAAAGAAGCAAATATAACTAAGCTCAAAGAAAACAAGGAAAACAATAGTTCTTTATTCAAGTATTTTATCAAACACATCAAATGCATAGTTATCAAAGGAGTGTTTGAACTTATGTTTCAGTATCAAACACTGCAGCTATTTGCCTCTTTCCTTTTCCTTTGTGTTTGAGAATGAAAAGAGTGACAAATGAGCCAATATATATATAAAGAATTTTGTAGGAACTACGTGTAAGTAATGAAATTATGAGGCAGGTGAACTAATTTGTTTGATCTGTGAAGAAATTGTGATGAAATAAATTGATTATAGTTTAATGAAGTTGTGAGGCAGTTGATTTGTTAGATTTGTAAATCGTAATTTGCATTCAAGTTTTGAAAGGAGATATGAATTCTGATGGGATAAAAGTTATGAGGTGGGTGAAAAGCAGCAAAGGGCAAAAAAGAGAAATTGATGAAAAGCAAACTTGTAGTAAAGTGAATCGATTTTCAGAAGCAATGAATATCAGCTTCACCTAGAATTGAGTTTGAACAGGGAAACGTATGATGACATCATCTAGTTGAGAGAGAACCAAACACTCCAGAATCACTTTAGGATGGTTGTACTTTTCACCGTGTAACCAAACACTCACCATGTCCATTAACCTCTCTGTATATAATCGAGAACTGCTCTTTATCCAAAAGTTTTTGCTCATTCTCAAGTGAAATGACCAAAATGCTCCTGTGTGACTTAACCCACGCTGCGTGACTTAAGTCGCGTAGAAAAAACAAACACTAAAACCCAGCGTGAGTTAACTCACGCTGGTTTTGTTTCATCCATAAACAAAAAGAGGAGAGGAGGAGGGTAGATAAGTATCATGCCTTTACAAAAACAAATCCACCATTTAATATACTAAGTGATTCTCAATTGATATGCTTCTGCTCTTGATTTTTATTTAATTAAACGTTTTTTTAAGTGAGTGGTAGAAAACATTGTTGCTTCTTGGTTTGGCTTTGCTTTATGTGTTTAGTTTCCATCTTTTTTCATGTTATCTACGGATACGAAAATAACTTGCGCGACATACTCTGAAACATTTGATCAACAATGAGTAGTTTATTCATTATTTGTTAATTAGGTATATTGTATAACCGACGAATGGTGCCTGATAGATTGGTATATATCCTTGACAGGGATGTCATTCTCACTTCTATTACAAGTTTGGAATATGGATGAAACAAAACCGGCGTGAGTTAACTCACGCTGGGTTTTAGTGTGTGTTTTTTCGGCGTGATTTAAATCACGCTGCGTGAGTTAACTCACGCAAATTTAACATCAGCGTGAGATAACTCACGTAAGGGTATTTTGGTTCGGTTGGATTCAACCTCCACGGTTTTGGATTTACAAAAATCGGTACGACCGTACAAATCCACACATACCCAAGTTTTCTTCCTATTTCTCCAAAGACCCATTTTAATCCGACGTGTGAACCCGCGGGTGACTCAACTATTTCGGGTGGTGTGCGGGTCCGAATTTTATGCTCACCCCTACATAAAATGGTCGGTAATATTTTTCCACAAAGTCTTAAGGAAGAAAAAGAAGCGAAAACATTTGTTCGAACTTGAAGAAGCCTTGCATTTGAACATCTCTTGAATTTTTGGGAATAAGTTCTAAAAAAACAAAAAAAATAAAGTTGAGAAATGAGTAAAAGTCTGAAAAGAATCAAAGTGAAAAAGTTTTTGAAAAAACTTAGACTTAATTGCACTTTTTGCCTCTATCTTTTGCTAATTGTGCGATTTTGCACCCCCTCTTTTTTTTGAACGATTTTGCACCCTTTCTGATTTTGCACCCCATCTTTGTGTTCAATTGCACTTTTGTCCCCTATCTTTTTGTTAATTGTGCGATTTTGCACCCCTCTTCTTTTTTTTGAGCGATTTTGCACTCCATCTTTCGCCCATTTTCCCCTCTTTTAATGATGATTTTGAACAAAACACAATTGGCAAAAGATGGGGTGCAATATTGCTCGAAAAAAAGAGGGGTGCAACATCGCACAATTAGCAAAAGATAGGAAGAAAAGTGCAATTAAGCCGAAAACTTAATGACATTTTTTCAACAATAAGATATGCAGAATTTAATAGAAATAAATGGGGTATTTATACTAAATTATTGAAAGGGATAACAACGACTTCATTGGTTGGTCAGTGTCTCACGCGAATCACTAAAACAACCGTTCGAATATGTAAAATTTAAGGGCTCAAATTTAAAATGATCAAAGCATTACACGTAATTATAAATTTACATCCAACTAAAGTTTAGAATTTGAGTGTTAGATATTAGCAAAAAATAGATGAATGTTGGCCGCGTGCACTTTTTTTATTTAGACAAAAAATTCATGTCCACTATTTTAAATCAATTTAAAAAAAACATAAAAAACAAAAAGTGAAAATGGATATTTTATGTGAGAATGTGTTTACACCTATATATAATCAAACCGCTAGGTGATCTCAACAAATAGACAATTGAACTATTAGGCGAGGGAGTCTCCTAGCTGAGGGAAGGTTAGGCGATGCTAGAGCAGCCAAATGAGGGAGCTCATTCTTTCTCAAGGACAATTAACATTGACACAATCAAATCTTTGTTTGTTTATGCAATACAATATAAAGTTGATCACCTTGATAATGGTTGCAATGGCAACTACCCTAAAAGAAATATCTAGTATAGCACAAGGTGTACCATAAATAGACAACACCAAAGAGTTATTTTACAATCCTTGTCAGAGAACTTTGCGGAAAAAATATATTGAAACAAATCAACAAGATGAATAGCCTATAAACAAAAAGAGACTACATCGTCGCTGATTTAGATCACGAATCAAACCTAAATTTGAAGATTTAAGCCACCATCGCACTCACAGTTTGATTTTAGCAAGAAGTTGAACCTAAGATGACTCTTACTTTCCAAACAGACGATGATTTATTTCTTTCCAAAGATTCCAAGTACACATCAACTAGATAATACAGAGACACTCTCTAACCTTCTTTCAAAATAGATGAGAACCACAAAATTGATGATTATGCAAAAGTGCTATACAGGGAAGTACATAAGATATGTCCAACCAATAAAGATACAACCCTACACATTAATTGCCGAAAAAATCACACTCAAGGAATAAATGTTGAGAACTTTATTCTTTTCCACACCCATCTAAACATAATAGAGATTATGAGTTGATGACCTTGCACCTAGCCAAGTTGTCGTTTGTTAAAAGTTTGTCATTCAACAACCGCTAGACAAAGAGAGACACCTTCAATAGAACTGATTTGATCCAAATGAACTCAACAACAAGCTCTGGATTAGACTCGCCACCTTGAGAAAACAAGTGATAAATTCTTTTAGCATATTATACCTCGTATTGTTCAAGTCTCCAAATCCACATGTCGACCTTATTATCATTCGCTTAAACAATAACCAACAAAGATCTACATTCTATGACTAAATCCTCTTTCCAAACGAATACCCTCGGTAAAACGAACCAATAAAAAACCAAGAAAATATGTATGGAAGGATTTTCAAAATCCAATAAATACACAAATGAACAAAAAAAGAAGATTAAGTAGGCACGACCCATGGAAGGTATAACCTACCAAGAATGTTATAACTAAATCGTAGTCTTAAAGTGTGAGCGGAAAATTCAATCATATATGTCAACTGCATCTGGTTTATTTTGAGACACTCTTTCTTATTTGTTTGCCAATTAGAGATTTTATTTTTCCCGTTTGAACTGAAATGCTTTACTTTTTTAGAACTACTTTTAACACTCGTCATACTTTTTCTTATAAAAACCACATTCTTTTGGATTTACCAATTTCGATGGGAAAACACTACTTTTTCTTGAAAACTGTTGTATACACAAGTTATAAGGCTGAAACACGTATATAAAGACGCAAACACCCCTCGGCAGTTAACTGCCGCCGATTTCAATATTCCTCGGCAGTTAACTGCCGAAGTTTCTTCTGCAGTTAACTGCAACCGATTTTTGAATTCCTCGGCAGTTAACTGCCGAGGCGCTGTTTCATTTGATGAAACAACCACCTGCTCCCCCTACACACTATTTCCTCATCAACTTCCATACCACTTCCATCTAATCCCTCAAATCCAATATTTTTTTCATCAATTCTTGCTCCAAAATCATTGAAGCATCAAACATAGGAGGTATCAACACACTTTTGACGTAAAAAATCAGGTATTAAGCATTTTAATTGGTTGATTTTTAGCTTTTTTTTACGTCAATTCACGTAAATCACTGACATGGGACTCATCGGCAGTAAACTGCCGAATTATGGGGACTTCGACAGTCAACTGTCGAGGAAAACTTAGGAAAAACGCAGCAAAGGCAGCTACTGCCATTTTGCACCATTTTTTTTCTTTGTTTGTTTTTGTTTTAATTCATTATGGCATTGATGTTTATGCATTAGTTAGTTGTTTAATTATAGTAATGGTTGGGAACGCGGAAGATGATTCGGGAGAGACAAAACCAAATTTTGTCGAAAAATTCGGAGATGTCAAACCGCCTAAGGTTGAAGCCAAACCAAACATTGATGGAGCTTCCGTTCATGTTGAAGCTTCTAAATATGTCGACTCCGGTGTCCTCCCACTTCATGTGAACGAAGTTGACACGGCTAGGTTTCTTTCCGACTACATGAATTGCTTAATTGGGCATGTTGTCAAGCAACTAAGGCGGGATTTACAATTGTTACACAAAGATCAAGCTTGATCAATCCAATGTTGCGACTAGTGTGTGAAAGGAGTGGAGCTCACAAAGTGCCAAAAAAAAAACCGAAGCATGAGCCAACGGGCTCAAGAAAATGTGGGTGCATGTTCATGGTTAGTGAATATCTTAATAGGCAAACAAAGGAATGAGGATTGAACATTCTTAATGGAGTTCACAACCATGCGATGGAGCCGGCTCTAGAAGGACACATGCTTGCTGGTAGATTAAAGGAGGATGACAAGAAGATTGTATGTGACTTGACCAAGAGCAAGGTGCATCCAAGAAATATTTTGATAAATTTGAAGAGCAAAAGACAACATTGCATGACAAATATCAAGCAAGTATACAACGAACGTCAACAAATATGGAAGTCAAATAGAGGTGACAAGACGCCGTTGCAATTTCTAATCTCAAAGTTGGAGGATCACAACTATGTTTATTTCTCAAGAATACAAAGTGATGAATTATGGACACTATGTTAATTATGGACATTATTTATCGTTTTGATGAATTTCAAACGTTTCTGTAATTTGAACCAAATGTCGGTTTGATTTAATTATGGACAAATGTAAAAGATAATGCAGTTTTCTTGTTTATGATTGAGTATAAATGTTGTACGACTAGAATTGCCTTTGAAAATGCTCTGGTTGAATTACACGTAAAAACTGGCTGAAAATGGTTTGGTTCAATTATGCAGAACCTACTGTCTGCATAATTGATATCCTCAGTAGTTAACTGTCGATGGAACCGGCGGCAGTTAACTGCTGAGGCTTTATTCGACAGTTAATTGCTGAGGAAAAACGAAATCGATGACAGTTAACTGTCGAGGGGCATTTTCGTCTTTTATATGAACGTTTCAGCCTTACGGAATGTGGTAACAACAATTTTCCTTTTTCTTGAGTCTAAATTGGAAAATTTAAAAATAATGATATATTTTTTCAAACAGATCCATAAATTATACGAGAGCGATTGTTAAGAACCATAGAAACTCTATTACTTTTCTATGAATTGAATGGAAATAGTTTTGGTAATTGTTTTATGAGCCCCTCATTTTTGTTCAAAAACACCTTAATTTATCGGATCATAACTTCCGATCAAGCAAAACATATCGATTATTATAGATCTTCGGTTGCAAGTATCTAAGCCCAACTTAGGCCGGGGCCCTTGTATATTCTAAACTTAGTCATTAAGCCAAATATACATTTTATAACCTCATACTATTTCCTGGATATAATCTCTTATGATCCAAATGGTGCCACATTATCTTCATATGCCTCATCTAATGCACTTGTTGATTTTTGTTAGTTGGAGATTCGATTATATCTTGTCATTTTCGACTATTCCGAATAAAACTTTTTATCTAACAGCACCTTTCATTGTGGTCCTGATGTGGCAAACTCATGTCCCTACCTCCAAATGCCATCCATAACTTGAGGACAAAAAATGGCCATGTGAATCATTTTTTTGTGAGCAAAATAGCCATGTGTAAGACACCAATAAAAGTCCATTAAGCAAATTACAAAGTCCTAATCGGACAAGCACACATGCAGCAAATATGATTGGGGTTTGATAATTATTGAAGAAATAATTAGCAAGCTATTTCTTTACCTTAAACTTGTTAACACATTTTTATAATTAAAAATGAAGAAATATAAAACTCAATTGAATGTTAATTTGAAGATTGGAAATAAAACATTCTCCCACCAAGACAACTATAAGACAAGTCCTGTAGCATTATACAATAGGGACCCTTTTGCTTCATTGTTTCCCACTACATGGACCTAACATGGGGAGTATTTTGGCATTGCTTTCATCCCTCACACTTCACAGTATGGGAAAGAATACTCAAATATTCATTTCATTCAAGTATTTTAGAATTTAGACAAACCCTATTACAGCCTGTACTGTCTTTTTTATGAAGCAAACATGAAAATAAAAACCCTAAAAAGAAAATTACAAAAAGAACCATATTCCCTAAAGTACTCAAAGCATGCAAACTGCAAAGCATTTCCCTTTTCTTTTTCTTTTTCCATTTTTTGGTAATCTAAAGCACATTTTTAAGATAGTAATAAAGCTATTTTTATTTCTTTTTGTTGAAAAAAAGTAACAAAGCTATTTTTGACTGTACCATATGTCAATATGAATAGTAGTATTAATATAACTTTAGTCACACTAAATTGCAAAGTGATGATGAGGACCAAAGACACAAACAAATAATAGTAATAATGACCTTTGAATCTTCAATTCCATAACCAAATTAATTGGTGTCACTTTCTTTAAGTCTACTATACTTTATTCCATGGTCTTCTTCTTTCTCTTCGTCAGAGTCCTCATCCAGCCTTTTCTGACTTTCACTGCTCCTCCTTCAACCTTGTTGCCTACGTGGCATACACCTCCAGTTTTCTTCCACCTTATGAGCTGGAACATGTGACCAATTCTCTTTCTCCACCTGAATGTGTCACGTGACTTTGCATGCTCTATCACACTCTTGGTCTCTAATTTGTCCTCATGGTTCTTCTTGCAATTCTCTAGGGAAGACACCTTTGAGACCGTGCTCTTTTCCCAAGAGGCTACCCCATTTCCTTCAAACTTGATTGATATGAATGAGTCTTCTGTAAAAGTTACATTAAAGTCATTCTCATTTCTCATTCCAAGGGTACACCCACTCAAAGCAAAATCTAATGAAATTTCCAAGTAAAAAAATACATAGACAAGAGAATAAAATAATTTCTACTATACTTTAATTTATGCACTATTTTCATTCTTGCCCCTAACTAATTTTTTTTACCAGATGCCCCCTAACTAGTTAAACTGTCAGTAATTAAATTAATTTGGATATATTGAAGAATAAACTATGTTTTATTTTATACTATATTAAGGTAGTTAGTTAAAACACACCTAATTTTTCTGCTCAGCTACTAATAGTCTAATACTATGCTGCCGACTGATTTGATAAAATTTGACACTTTTTATCAATATCCTGTGTATTAGACGCTGACATAAGGACATAAAAGTAAAATTATAATATATCTTTTTAAGACTCTTCGGGTATACCCAAGTAAACTAGTCTTCCACCGTGCACAAATATGTTTTTCACGGTCGGATCAATAAATTTTATTCCATATCATTTGATTTACTAGTTGGATTTATTAATCCAATAGTAAAAAATAACTTACTCATACGAGTCATATCTGTCTTGTACACCATAAAATTGAACTATTTTTAATAATGGCATATGATTACTTTTTTCATAAACATGAATGACATTTTGCCAAATTAGTTGTGTACCCTAATTCCCTACCAAATCCATGTACCATAAATCTTGAAATATCATTTTCCTGTGTCATAATAATAATGCTCTTAATTGGTGTTTGCATCTGACAGTCATATGCCACGCCAAAGAAAGAAAGCAATGACCCAACCGAAAGCTTTTTTTCCCCATCCTTATGTCTTACTACTAGTTACACTTTTCTTGACCTTAATTTCGTCATCATCAAAACCTAATCTTCCACGTGAAGACACTCAAACATGCACTCATAATTCATAATTCTTCCTCCAATAATGAAAAGAAATTAATGGACACCAAATCCCTCCCCAACTAAACCATGAAAATATCAACAACTAATGCTTTCAATTATAATCACACAACGTTAGGAAAGTCTTTCCTTTTTCCACCAACTTCTTTTTAATTAATTTGGAAAGAAAAAAATATATATTTTTGGGTATACAAGATATTCTCTGCACGAGAGACTGCAAAGATTAATCTTTTGAATCAGGTATCATCATATTCGGCAGCAAAACTCTCATGACTAATTTGTATTCTATCCATGACATCTGGTTAAACTGAAAGAGATCGTAATCATCTAATACTCTTGGAGTTAGTATGATTGAGTACAAGTATTTACATTATAATATTATCTAGCTATAAGTAAAATAAATAAAATTATATTAATAATGATGAGTTTACCTTCTGGACTAGGAGAGATATCATCATAATGAAAATTGCCATGAGATTTGCAGTGACGAGATTCAAGACGAGTGAAGAGAGAACCAAAAGCAAAGATCTTATGAATAGAGGAAGAATTGGGTGGCTTGGTTTGTACGGAACTTTGAAGCTTTTGTGAACTAGAAACTTTTTTGTTGGTAGAAGATGAAGAAGAACGGTGGTTATGATGGTGGCACCGACCTTGTTTTGCAGCCAATAGAAGAAGCCTTTCATTCAAGCATAAAGGGCATACACCAACAACTACTTGTTTAGGGTGGAAATTGCAACATGGTTTTTCATCCCTATATCCATTCCTATTCATGTTTGTTAATAAGGTTTTTTGTACACTGTGAGGAATGAAGAAAGTGAATTGTGAAAAAGGAAAGAAAGAAGAAGGGAAGTTTAAAAATTAAATTAAACAAAAGTGATGTGAACTAATTTAAATGGATGGAAGGTAATATTATTGAGAATATATATGTTGGGAAAGTGTGAAACTAAAATAGAAGAGTATGGGCCATGACCCCACAAGCTCAAGATGTATGAGTCACTCAGAAGAATGTGAATGTACGTTTTTGTGTTGTGTAGTGTAGTGCAATTTACATTGTGGGTTATTTATGGATTTATACAGCACAATAACATGTTCCTAGATTTTAATGATTTTTTTTTCCTTTTCAAGTGTGTTTGTATTTGGGAAATTTTATGAGATATATACGTGGAATTTTCATATTTATAGAGTTAAATTGTAATATAAAACATTTTTCAATTATATATTTAAAACAAAGAAAGATCTTAAAAATTTTAAAAATATTATAAGCAGAAATATGAAAATATTTAAAATCAAAATCTATAATTTTCTAAATATATTTAGATACTATATTATTCTACACTACCCAAAAAAAGATACTATATTATTCTCAACATTTAAATATATATTGCAATAAATTTAACCGGTTTTTTTTTGGTCGAAAATTTAACCGGTTTTTACTTTATATATGAATCCACTTACAATGATAAGGTATTTTAATAGTTTGAGGGAAAAAATGTAAGAGTTAAAGTGATGAGAAGAATATGAATTAAGGTAAATATATCATAATAGGTTTATTGATATTGGTTTTCTTTCCTTTTAATCATCGTAAGAAGGAGTGAATTACTGTTTTTTTTTCTCTCTTATAAATAAAAATCAGCAAGGTTGTACTTTAATCAGCAAGGTACTAAAAGAAAATTGCTAAACGTCCCGACATATATAATCCTGAGAGGTTCCCGAATTACTATTCACTTGATATATTTCAAATACCATACCCCACCACCTCCTTTTTTGCCGCACAGGAAGACTTTTCATTGGTTAGTGATGCATCTGGATGAATTCGGGAAGTTATCTCTCCCGTTAAATAGCATTGCTCGTAATAAAAATCAGCAAGGTTGTATAAAAATCAAACAAACGTTCGTGATGTACGCTTTTGTTGTTGTTTTTAAAATTGAAAATATTTTTAGTGAAAATTACACAATTTATATAGTAAATTCTTTCTTAGAATTTGATTCTCGTGTTACCGGTCTATTGTTGGAATCTTGTGCAACTGGTTGATAAGAAAGTGTGTGAGTATTGTATTTATAAGAGAGGTCGCTCATATACATAATGTTTTAAGGTTTTGTTGGAGATGTGGTGTCTTTTGCTCTTATAGTCCTGAAGCATTGACTCGTTGTTTCTCCCATGACCCCCCAAACTCCCCAATAAGTGGTATCAGAGCCTTGATTCAATTTGGTGGGAGAACATGAATGGGTTCTGCATTAATGGATCTTAATATAGGGGGTAAGAATTCACACTTGTGGGGGAGATTGTTGGGTTTCGAGTGTAAGTGGCTAAGTCTCATATGTTCTATGAATGGGTAAAATGATAAATTCATAAGAGAGATGAAACGTATACCTAATGTCTTAAGGTTTTGGGTGGGGATGTGGTGTGTTCTCTCTCTCTCTCTCTCTCTCTATATATATATA
>Ga0315914_1011270_pt1 | contig 10778 bp, 3 predicted proteins | sample MpolenodulesMG_FD_203920 | JGI IMG/M metagenome (GOLD analysis project Ga0315914, IMG submission 203920) | Medicago polymorpha root nodule microbial communities from Los Angeles, California, United States - elongated nodules | ecosystem: Host-associated > Plants > Roots > Nodule | place: USA... | reverse complement strand
ATTTACTCACAAAAACAAAATTTACAATATATTTACAAAACTGCCACCTTATTTATATTTCACACCTTTTTTTAATAAAATAGGTATAATACACATAATTCTTATGTCAATTTTGCACTAGTGCAAGCTTAAAGAACAAAGGATAAATTATTGAGATTTTGGTCTATAAGTAGAATGTGTATGTCGTTGTACACTCCTTCCAAATGAGTCACTCTTGAAAGGAAGTCTCAAGTGGTCACAAGTCACAACAATTCGGACACACCATTTCAGAATACTCATATTCATAAAAAGATAGAAAGAGAAAATAATTAAATAACATGTACTTTTAAAATAATTAAATAATATGTATTCTTTTTTTTCTCTTTGGTTCTTGGATAAATTAAAAAGGTGTCTAAGCCTATCACACAACGGACCCCTCTCAAACCAATCACCCGACCATGTCTTAGCTCCATTGTCCACCACCCTCACCAAATTGTCCTAGTATCCTCACAATTCACCGTTCATATTAACTATTATTCATCAAACTACATGTTATTTCTAAAAAAATAAATAATTAGTTTTATATGTCTTTTATTTGGTCAATTAACCTAATGAATAGAATTCCACCCTTTTAAGGTAAAAAAGTGGAGAAGGTGCGAAACGCGACCCTTATATATATATATATATGAAAGTCTTTTATCAATATACAAATTAAGATTCAAGTACCTTTTTTTTTTTCAGGATAATATTCAAGTACCTAACATGTATGATTTCTCGATAAAACAATATCTTAACAAAATATTATAGTTTATTTCATTTATTCCTGGTGATGAGAAATCAATAATAACATTTTTATTTATTTATAGTGATAATATAATATCTCTAAACTAACATATAACTTATTAAGTCATCTTAAATTTTAACTTAAAATACAATTCATCAATCTCACTAATATTATAGTTTTCATTAATTTTTAATTTCTTATTTTAATTTTTTTAACATAAATCTTTTTTTGTGGATATCAACTTATGTACTTTTCCTTCATATGATTGATTTGTATGTTTTTTTAATGTAAGTTTACACCTTATTTAATTAATTATTTGATTTAATTTAGCAACGGAAAAATAATAATTAAGGAGTACATTTTTTTTTGAAGGATTTAAGGAGTACATTTTTATATTTCATTTATATTTTGTGAACTTATTGACCTAACACTGATAGAGTAACGAACCATGCCTACTTCAGAAGGAAAAAAAAAAGAGTTACGAACCATTCCGTAAATAGCATGAGTCGTTATACTAGTTTTTTTTTTTTTTTTGAGTAAAGGTCATTATCCTGGTTAGTATATAAGAAAATATTGTGTAACCAAAAAATATAAGAAAATATTTTATATTAAAAATTTCAAGCTGTCGAGCCTGTCGCAATGCTTTTTAAAATTGACAGCGATGAACGATAATAACCATAAATCTTTTATTTACTTTTTTGGTGGTCGGGTTCGAACCTCTTACCTTCCATATATTATACATTGTCTTTACCAACATAGCTAAGCTCACGAGGACCATAAATCTTTTATTTAGACACACACCCATTAATAACAAAAAGTAAATGAGGGAAAAATAAATTTTATTATTATTGAAATGAATGAATGATGTCCTGTGACGGATCCAAAAATGTTGATCTGTGGGGACAAAATTTTACATAATAAATGTTTAAAGATTTTTTTTTTTAGCAAATTTAAAGAAATTTTTAGCGATGTAAAAGTGATATAATAATCACATATCATTGAGCAAAACACTCAAGATTATAAGCACTATCTTATAATATATTAGAAAAATTAAAGACTCGTCAACATCTACAAATTAAAATTGTTTTACGTTTACTCAAAAAAAAATTGTTTTTATGTGTTTTTATATTTAAAAAATATGGAAGAAATTAAATTTCATCTCAAATGTATTTACACATTTGATTTTATAAAATTCATGAGTGAAACTCTTTTTTATGGTATACAATTTTCATTTAATGGATGCAATATATTATTTTAAGAGGGGTAATCATTAAGATATCAAAAATTTAACAAATATAACCGAAAGAGCAGTGGGGCAGTTTCCCCCAAACTTAAACAAGTCATTTCCTCTACTCTTTTTTTAGAAAACCATATTGTTGAAACAACATAGTTTTGAGCTTTTTTACTTATTCTTAATAGAATAAAGTACAAAAGTTCACGTGAGAGAATCAAACAGCCCAAAATGCTTTGTGAAACCTATTTTTTGATGAATTCACGTGAAAACACAACTCACCAAGCCATTAGAGCATGCCTCGATGGAGATAAACTCTGATAACTACATGAAAACCGACCACAAAGGGGTTATTTTCCAAAAACTAACAACTCAGGGTCATAGGTGTTCTGGAATGAGGATAGCGTAGGGGCAGCGCCTCTCATCGCACCACCGCGCTAGCCGCTACATCTAAAAGGAACAAATTTGAATGAGGGGGAGGCGGTGGAGGGGTGGTCGTCCAAGAGAGAAGCGAGAGAGTACTTTTTAAGAGAGATAAATGAGCATCCTCGCATCTTCCTTAAGTTACATGTATTTCTTAATTTTGTCTAACATCTGGTTTACCCTCTATATTGTAGATTTTTTAGAAGATTTACTTACTTTAGGTGAAAAAAGATTATACTTTTATGTCAAAAAATTTAAAAATATTTTTACACTGTCAATTAATACAATTAAAAATATTAAAGTTTGATTAAAACTATTTTTAATGTCATATACATGATTGCTTGTGATTATTTGAAAATAGTAAAAAAAAATTATTTTCAACCGTATAGTGAAATTAAACTAAAAAAAAGGTCTACCACAATAATTTCATTCTCCACCATTTAATTCTGGCTCCAGCCGACAATCAATTGGTGTCGAGTGTTTAATCTCCACAAATTTTTTATTATTTACGTTTATTTATTTTATTATCAATGGCTAAAATATGGTTTTAGTCCTTGTAAATATGTTTCGAATTGGTTTTAGTCCCTACAATTTTTTTTTATAGTTTTTGGTTCAGGACTATTTTAAAAAACAAAATATTTTGCAGGGACGAAAAACTACAAAAAAAATTTACAAGGACTAAAATCAAAATGAAACACATTTACGGAGACTAAAACCATATTTTAGCTTCAATAAATAATATGGACGATTGCAATCTTACACAGTAATATGTTTAGTGCCACGTGAGTCCTGTATTTTCTATGTTCTTGTAGAACATGTAAAGGTTCAAAACTTTGTTTGTACAGAGAGAAATTACGTGTTCCTATTTATGGAACATTCTGAGTATGATTAGTGTTATTGTTTGATAGTGGGGAGGAGTGATGGTCTTCTAAGTTCTAAGAATTAGGTTAGGGATAAATATAAATTAAAAATATATATATATTCAAAGGGGTGGTTGGATGATTGGGGTGTCAAGGGGGTTGCACGTGATGTCTCAAATCACTAGCCCCTAATTATTAAATAGTGTTCACATGATTAGGTTTATAAACCATATGCATATAGGTTCAATAATCATTGATTAGGGCATAAGTCTTTCTGATGTTGTTTGTAGGAGTTGGACTTCTTCCTTCTTCAATTCAATGGATTTTATTATTAAAGAGAAACTCATAATTTTGATAGAAGAAATAAAATTTCCAGATCTTAAACGTGAGTACGTATGTGCGTTTATCAGTTGAGGAAGTAGACATTAAAAAGATTAAATTTGGTAAATATTGAAGTTGTTTAAGACTTAAGACTATATAGAGTGCTCTCTTCCAACGTTCGAAGTCTAAGAGGTTATATAAAGGTTACACTAATTCATGATTGTACTAAATCTAGGGGGAGGTCAAATATAATATCTACTTTGAAGGTGAATGAGTCTTGGGTAGAAAATGTAACTTGGGTTTCGAATGAATTTTGTGACATGCAGTAATATTTTAGGGGATTTACTACTATATAAAACTAATAATTTATATATCTCTAAAAAATAGAGTTTTGGATGGCCGTCACTAATGTTTATAAAAGTTTTTACCTTTTATATTTTTGTATTTGGGAATACTAACAATGTACTTTCTAATCAAACACAATTTAGAAAGAAATAAAGAAAAAACAACAATAACAACAAAAAGTTAGAATACAAATTGGATTCATTTAATTCTTAAATTAATTATATATGTAGAATGGTTTTACATCACTTAATATGAGCCATATTAATTTTGCACACCAATAGTTTCAACTCAATGTACTATGTATCACATTGAAATTATTTTTTTTGAATGATTTATCTGATATATTAGAAATATATATTAAGAAGTTTTAAGCTATGAATTTTTTTATCGGTGAATTTTGATAGAAATCTCATCCATAAATTTAAACAGAGAGGTAATAACACATTGATCATTTTTTTGGAAAAGCTTAATTATCATCGTTACAAATGCATAGTCTGATGCAAATTTATGCATATGATTTCCTCCGATGAAATATCTATCTATACTATATAGTGGCAAGATAGATAATAGTACACAACAATTGAAACTGCTGCCTATCTATGTATGCCTTTTTTTATATCAACACACATCATTATTTTTGTTCATGAAATATATTACTAAGAAAGAGTGCATGGTGCATGATGATATCATTATGATCAGTTTTGAGTTTTGTCCTCAGTTTGCTCGGCACCGTGACCACCGTGACCTCCTCCACCGTGTCCACCGTGACCTCCTCCACCGTGGTTGTAACCACCTCCACCGTGGTGGTAACTACCTCCTCCATGGTTGTAACTACCTCCACCATGGTTGTAACTTCCACCATGGTTGTAGCTACCACCACCATATTTGGCGTCATTTACTTCATTAGTCTTTTCCTCAGTTTGCACGGCAACAGATTCAGAACCACCGTGACCTCCACCACCATTGTAACCACCTCCACCGTGACCACCGTGACCTCCACCACCATTGTAACCACCTCCACCGTGACCTCCACCACCATTGTAACCACCTCCACCGTGGTTGTAACCACCTCCACCATTGTAACCACCACCACCGTGGTTGTAACCACCTCCACCGTGGTTGTAACCACCTCCACCATTGTAACCACCACCACCGTGGTTGTAACCACCTCCACCGTGGTTGTAACCACCACCATTGGAACCACCTCCACCGTGGCTATAACCTCCACCGTTGTAACCACCACCGTTTTTATAACCACCATGGTTGTAGCCTCCATATTTGGCATCATTTACTTCATTAGTCTTTTCAACAACCTCTGCAAACACAACATATATTTATCTTTAAATGATTACTATATATATGGTTTCGTAAATTTGGGTAAGTTAACAAATATGTTTTAATAAAAATTATTAAAGTAGCTCTCAAACTATTAGTTTTAAATAATAAAGATAGATGATATTTTTGTCCACATAAAATGTGCACTTTTGTTAACTTGGACTTTTATATTTTTTGTTGATCTAAGTTAACAAACCTCTGTATATATATATTATAGCAAATTTTATAAGACTCGCAATTGAATGAATTATATCATATGGATCATCTTTGTAAGTTATGAAGCAAATTTGAAATCGTTTTTTATATAACATTGAGGTGCATGAAGAATAACGTTTACATAGAAAAGAATTAATTAAAATGTATAAAAGAATTATCCTTCAAATAAGTGGAAAAGAATTAAAACATATATCTAAAACGCTCATGAAAACATATATAAAGAAACATAATATATATAGCTCACCCTTTTTAGCATCAGTGGAAGTTTCAGTTAATTCCCTAGCGGACATCACTGAGGAAATAAGAGCCATAGCCAAGAGGCCTAGCATGAGGCTTGCCTTTTTTGAATCCATTGTGCAATATCTGTTCAAATGAGATATTTGGTAGTGAACTATGATAAAACTAGTAAGAAGTGTGCTCTATATATAATGGAGGGAAGGAGGGAGATGTAGGGACCTTTACTTGGTAGTTGAGATGGTAGCTAGTGTGTATTAATTCAGTACTTTGTAGATTCATATCGTATCTAGTCTATAATATCGACCAGATACATCTTTTATACAATTAATAAAAAAAATGAAATTTGCTTATAATAGTAATCGGATGATGTATATATCTATAAATTTTGAATTAAAATAGTTGTTTGATGATTTTGATACAATTCATTTTGACTACTCCCTCCGTTCCAAAATAAGTGATCTTGTTGATTGTTTTAAGCATATCAATGCATATCTTTGATCTTTAATATCTTATTTATATATTAACAAAAATTATAAATATTTGATATTTTAAAAATATTCATTGAAACAAATCTAAAAATATCTTATTTATTATTATATTGTGTCTTTATATTATAGTAAAAAAAAAGTTGATCAATATGTATTATGTGAATAATAGACATAGCGAAATAGAGTCACTTATTTCATAATTGAGAGAGTTGTAAAGGTCGGGATCTTGATTTCCTGCTATTACAGCATGACGCTGTAATAGCGTCCGATCTGAATCGTGTGGTTAAGATGATTCGAAGTGATTTGACAACTGAGTTAATTTAAAATGCATGATCTATAATCAACGGCTGAGATGAAAAACAGTGGAAAAACAGCGTGCTTTTTTACAACAGGGAATCTCAATCCGTAAAGGTCGAAGGCTATGAAAATGATGATGAGTTATGTCTACTTGCTATTGGCTGAAAGTGACGTTTTGAAAGCATGCTATTGGTTCGTACTATACTAGCTATCTCTTCCCATGGAGACACATCCATTCAAACTAATCCAGACACATCCATAATATGTTTTCTATAAGTAAAAAAATTTAGCCAAAGAGTATTACAGAGATACAATCTAAACTTTTTAAATAAGTATCGTTGAAGGAGCTTCTATGGTACACCTGATAAATTGAGGTGTATCGGTACTCTTGTTTCAGGTATTTATAAATTAACGATCATTTTATGAATTTGTCAATATTTATATTTTAGAAAACATCATTTCATAAGAAAAAACATCATCTCATTGTTTATAAGAATCATATTAATTTTTAACATTTTCTCATAAAAAATAATCAATATTTTTTGCTATGAGTAATAAAATTTCAAAAAAAAAAGTATATTTTATTTCATCGACGCTTTTGACAAATAAAATTTAATTATTATAATTGTCAATGATAAAAAAATAATTATTTTTTGTACCAAAAAAAAAAAGAAAATAATTCTTTTTCTTAAAAACAAACTCATTAATTGTTAATTTAATGATTTGATGTATCGGAAATTTTTGGGTGTACCACAAAATTTGTCATTGTTGAATGCTTCCTTTTTATTTTATTTATAAAAGATATTTGGATCAACAAAAATTGATATTTTAACCAAATTTTTAACTAAATACATCACATTTTACTACCTAAATGTTTCTTATAAACAATAAGGAGTAGCTTTTAACCTCCTATAATTATGTTTGTCAAAAAAAAAAAAAACCTCCTATAATTATATGGGAAATGCTAACCGGTGCCCCCGGGGCATTGGTTAAGGATATGAAAAAAGAAGTTATATAGTAGTTAATGCATTGAAATTGTGTAATTAATTTATAATAAAGTCAAAAACAGTTTCCTTTTATGGTAATAATTCCCTTTTATAGTATGCTTAACCAGTACTCCGAGGACACCGGTTAGCAGGACCCTAATTATATTTGCTTGAAACGGTTACACAAATTAAGAAACAAAGTAACAAACTATGTTTCTCAACTATGGATTCTTTAATTACTCTAAATAGTAAGAAAAACATTAGTAAAAGCTTAATACAACTAAAATATGAATGAACATCGCAAACTAGTTGTTAGAACTGCTAATCCAAATTACCTCGCCAAAAAAATAAATTGCGCAAAGGTAAAAACCTTGGTTTGGTTCGGTTTATTGCGCAAAGGTAAAACCTTCGTTTGGTTCAGTTTTTGAGCGACCGTAAATTCAAACCAATTAAGATTTTTTTTTGTGATCGGGGTTTGAATCTCGCATCTTGCATATATTATGCATTGTTCTTACCAAATGAGCTAAACTCACGAGGACAATTTATTTGTTTTGACTTGGTGTTACAATTTTCATTAAATCCATATGAAACTAAAGTGATTGAAAGTGGGTTCGTTTGCCTCAAATCAATCAGGTTGATGTTTTAAAATTTAATATTTTTTATAAATCTAAAAAAAATGAGTTTTTTTTATCAGACTGAAAGAAAAGACATAAAAGAAAAACACTAAGAAATTCTTTGTCTAAACACCCCAGAGCAAACAAGACGAGATCCAACTTTGTAGGAGGGGAATTCCATAATTTCATGGCGTTCTTTGCACCAAATTAGATTAAACAATCAACACACTAATTGTCTTCTTTTAAAGTATGATTAAAGGAAATCAACAATGAAAGACAGATGGACTTCCTAATGACAAATTAAAGTTGCATGAGGGTTGAAATCCTTATGTTGGACATTAGTGATCAAGTCTAACGCTGACTTGGAAATTCTTATATATTATTAAAATAAGTATATAGTTTCAACGAAAAAAATTAACTACAATGACTAAAAAATACATTAAATCAACATATTTGTAAAATAAAACTATTAATACAGCATGATATTTAACAATAGGAAAAATTAAGCTGCTTTTTTTTTTTTGTTGATTTTCCCTTTTGTTTGCTAGGCCAATGGTTAGGGAGAATGTTTTTTTGGTAGTAATATGTTTTATTTTGCCTTATTCAAAAAAAGATATAGTATGAAATAAAAATAATTAATAATGAAATATAAAATTTTGGTTTGATTCTCACGTGATCTGTTTTGAATGATCTGAACCCGATATTCAAACAATAGTGGTCAAATTTCATTAGTGTGGTTCATGTTATACATGAACATAAAAAAGAATGCATAAATTTAATTTATTTGCAATAAATGTTTGCATTTATCGGATTAGTGGTTTGATTCTTACACCTCATCATGAGCTAAGGTTCCACCTTATCACCTTTTATTAAGTTCAGCTCATATAAACACAATATAGGGGCGAGAGATAGAGAATGAGTTGAGCTAACTGGGTGTTGTCGAGCTTTTACATATATAAACTATGATTCATTGCAAAAATGAAATACAATTATAGATGCTTTATAGTCACGTAGATTAACACAAAAACATTTCAGTTTATAGAGTTTCACACTTTCTGTCTCTAAGATTTTTCTTCAACCTCTCTCTAACCTAAACAAACTTTCCGGCTCAGCTTTCTCCCTCCATATCCAAACCTTGATTTTCGATGTAGACATGGGGGAGGGTGGTGCGTCGAGATTTCTTTCTCCGCACCACCATAACATTCTCCCTCCTCCGAAGCTTGTGCCCTGGCCTTCTCTGATCCCGTGGTTGTTGTCTCTCCTCCAGTTTTGTCGTCGTCCCTTGTCTCCTCCGGTTCTCTTCGCAGGACGTTGTCTCCTCTGGATCTCGTCGGCGACCGTCATTCTTCTCTGGCATCGTTCTTCTCCGTTGTCTCCTCTAGATCTCGTCGTCGGCCGCCGTTCTTCTTCGGTCGTCGTTCTTCTTTGGCATCGGTGGGTTGTTGGAGATACGTGGGTTTGGTTCTCTCACGTGTGCTTTTTGGGTTTGGTGGGTGTGTTGTCTCTATTGTGTCGTCGCATCAGATAGGAGGTTGTTTGTTGGTTTTTGGTGGTATTGGTGGGTTCTGTTTGTTGGGTCACTCGTCGTCGCTGGGTTCGGTTTCATCAGTATGGATTTTATTCGCCAGATATTGCTCGAAAGAGTTTGGTGTGTAGTCGCTCCGTGCTGGCGGTTGTAGTCGTCAATCGTACCTACTGAACTGTTTCAGCCTTCGCTTCATCGCGTTTATCTGGCGTAGGTGGTCTGAGTTAAGGTTTTGCTGGTCTTGTTCGTGTCTATTCGTTCGTCTTTGGTGTTGTTTGTTTGTGTTGTATTCAGCTGTTTGTTGTGTTATGGTTGTGTGTTACGGTTGTGTTCTGTCAAGGAACTAGAGTCGAGGCGGTTTAAGGTGTCCCTCAACCCTTTGGAGGTTCACTGCCCTGCTTTTTGGTCTGTTTTGTTTGTGTTTGTTTTGCTATGTTTGTGTTCTAGGTGTTGTGTTCTGTCTCGGGTCTAGGATCGAGGCTATTTAGATATCCCTCATCCTCTTGGTCGTTCTCTGTTCAGCTGTCTTTCTGTTCTGTTTGTGTTTGTTTTGTGGTGTTTCTGTTTTAGGTGTTGTGTTCTGTCAAGGGTCTAGGGTCAAGGCTATCTAGATCTCCCTCAGCCTTTTGGTGGTTCACTTTACTCTCATGATCAGTTTATGTGTGTTGTCGGGGCTGTGTATTGTTGGTGTTGTTGTTTTGTTCCATCGAAGCCTTGCTGCTGGAGGCCTCTTGCTCTTGGATTATGATTTGGTTGCATGGATGTTGTTGCTCGAAGGAGCTAGGTGTGCAGATGCTTTGTGTTGACGGAGTAGTCATTTGTTGCACCTTAAGTCTTCGTGCCGGTCTTTTTAGGTTGTGGTGATGCAGGTTGATTGGGTGGCTTGTTTTGATTTGTTTGTGTTCGAGCTGGTTCACTTTGCGCTACTGCTCTGCTTTTTCTCTGTCTTTGAATTTTGACATCGGGTTATTGGTGGGTCGAGTTTTTGGACAGGTTAAAGTGTCTGCTATGGTGGTTTATTCAATTAATGATGTATTTGGTCCATAATATGAACCACTATACATCATTAATTGAAGCTAAAATGCACTTTTGGCCCCCCAAGTTTTCCAAATTTGCGATTTTGGCCAAGTTTGAAAA
>Ga0315914_1011269_pt1 | contig 10778 bp, 8 predicted proteins | sample MpolenodulesMG_FD_203920 | JGI IMG/M metagenome (GOLD analysis project Ga0315914, IMG submission 203920) | Medicago polymorpha root nodule microbial communities from Los Angeles, California, United States - elongated nodules | ecosystem: Host-associated > Plants > Roots > Nodule | place: USA... | reverse complement strand
GTCCTTGAGCATAGAAGTCTCTTTCTTGTGTGATTGAGCATAGAAGTCTCTTGGAGTTGTCCTTGAGCATAGAAGTCTCTTTCTTGTGTGATTGAGCATAGAAGTCTCTTGGAGTTGTCCTTGAGCATTCAGAAGTCTCTTTCTTGTGTGATTGAGCAACTTGTAATCCGACATTACATTTTAGTGGAACTCTCCTTGGAAGTACAAGGGGGACAAGACTACTTCCGGTTTGTGGAAGGAACCTGTATAATTGCTTGTGTTCTTTCTTTCTCTGTTCTCTTACTATTATCCGCTGCACTACGACTCTGAACTCAACTCAGACTCTGAACTATTTCAGGCTCCGAATCTGGGAACAGTTATTCAGAACGTAAGAAAGAAGTTTTTGAAAACACAATTCAACCCCCCCTTCTTGTGGTTTTTCTCACCTTCATATTTCAACAAAAATGGAAGGTAAAACTGACATTTTATCCCATTAGGGTGAGGAATAGGGTTTGCACACTATTCTCCAATTTATTATAATATCTGGTCGGCCGACTCGTGCGACGCACGAGTCTGATGGTTTAATACGTGTTGAAATAAATAAATATTTTATTAAAATCATACGAACGCTAAAAACAGTAAATTTACAATCGGAGGAAATAAACATTATCTGAATTTTGTAAATTAAAATTTAGCCAATATCAATTTTTTTATTATAAATTTCAAAAAACTTCCATGCAAGCAACTATTTTCACCTTTTCTTGAGGTAGCCCATGAAATTGCATTACCAACTATTGTATCCTCATTTGGTGAATTCAAAATTTTATTGAACGACACAAAATCAAAATGGTTGATTAGAATATATCTTGATAAAGTATGCAGAAAACATGCAATTTAGCTTATACTTATGTGTCGTGATTTTGTACTTAGGATCATTTCCAGCAACCAATATATTTTCAACCACATATGCCGGCCCTTCTTCAACATTCTCATTTATCTTTGGTACCAAATGTTTTCTCACAGTAGCATGAATTCTGTCAGACTGTTAGACGAAAAGAAAGAAAAAAAATGTTAGCAAATAGCAAAAAATATACATAAAAGTACATTTTCATTAACAAACAACATATTCATATAGGTAACTTCTGAAAGAACTTTTTCTCGAAGTTACATCCCACATACGACATGATTGAATTTTGATTTCTTCTATTTTAAAAAGGGAAATATAAATGGAATATGCAGTAAGGACACAAACAAATTTAGATGTTAATATTGTGAGATTGATAGGGTAGTATTTATAAGAATGTCAAAGTAGAAGAATACCAATGTTAACTTTGCAGCTTCTGTAAGAGGAGTATCAGTGTTGAAGGTTCTATTTGTGTGGCATAAAAGACAAATTAATATGTGCCATTGGCTAATTTAAAATGTGAATTAGGCGTTGCATTACAATAATAATAGGAGTATCAAATCATTGAAAGAAATCATCAGCCATCTTCAATTTTTTTTATAATAGTGCCATTAGCAATTTGAATTCATGTACCGTCTCAATTTTAAAGTTAAATTAGGCGTTTCCATTACACTAATAATAGGAGCATCAAATTACTCATAGAAAAATTGAGCCATTTGCAATGTTTCATTTTAATTTAAGCCATCAACAATGTGTTTCATTTTAATATTTATTGTGCTAAGGTTTTTTTTTATAATAGTTCCATCAACAATTGAAATGTTATGAAAAAATCATCAGCCATCATCAATTTGTTTGATACATCTACAGTAGAAACTCTTTAAATTAATACTCGGTAAATTAATAAACTCTCTAAAATAATAAATTTGTCCGGTCCCGACTTGGGCCAATGTAAAAAATTGAAAAACTCGATAAAATAATAAGATAATAATTTTTCGGGAGATCCCTTTATAATTCTCGGTCCCAAGAAAATCATAAATTAATAATTCATAGAAACTGAAGAAAAAAATATTACACTCTATTGAAATATGATTCAATAGTTATCTGTTTTCCTTTAAAGTTCAAGTCTATTTGGAGCTCATCTCTAACTTTTCTTATTGCACCAAATAACTCAGGTGTTGTATTTTTGTATTGTATTTTTCCAATGCATATGAATACAATAGTTACTAATTTACGTTGAGTCCCAAGGTTCGCTGCAACGTAATTCTAAGAGGGATAGAATAATTTGCCTTTTTGTTTGGTATGTACCGTATAATTACTTAAAAACTCTTTAAATTAATAATTATTAATTTATCGATAAATTAATAACTCTCTAAATTAATAAATTTCTCCGGTCCTGACATTATTAATTTATAGAGTTTCTACTGTATTTAAACAAAAACACGAGTGGTCTAGTGGCAAAAGTTCGTAAGTGTTGTCATGTGATTCCCGGTTCGATTCCCTCTAAACCTCTTTTTTGGAAGCAAAAAAATGAGGGCAAAACAAACATTTTAGCCAATTAGGGTTAAGAATAGGGTTGAGTTACAAGACAGAGTTTGAAAAAGATAGCATCTGAAGTCCATCAGAAGCTGTCTACCAGAAGCAGTTCATCAGAAGTTGTCTACTAGAAGCTTCTCACCAGAAGCTGTTCATCTGAAGATCATTAGAAGTTGAAGAATGGAATATTCAAGTTGTTAAATGTTGTTATTCTCATGTCTGGGATTGCAGAAGGAATGAAGGTCTGGAGCAACGGCTAATTCAAAGGAATTTGAAGGCATTGGATGCTTATCCACTAAAGAACAAGGACATAGTACAATTGTACAACCACTACTCCACTACTCCACTCTTCATGTCTGGAATAGAACAACATAATAGCTATATGAACGCTGGTGTCTCTCTACTCTTTGAATGGATTTGAAATTGTTCCTTCACAGGACAATAACCATACCAGGCAACAAATTATTGGTGATTTGATCAAGCTCCATCAACAATTCTTTTGATGTGCTGGCAATCAACAACGTCTCTTTCACACCTCTATATAAAGGAGTGAAGACTTGAAGATTTCCAAAAGACTCACAACAATTTTACAAGTGTCAAACCTCTGCTGAAATTGTTTCACATCAAAGTTCACTTAGAATTTCTTAACAACTTTCATATCTTAGAAATTCTAGAGTCTTATCTGATTTGGATTGTGAACACCACTGGTTGTATATCAAGTGTTCAACCTCAAACAACTTTCTTTGTAATTCTGTTTGAATAGAAGTCGCTTGTAGTTGTGCTTTAGCATAGGAAGTCTCTTGCAGTTGTGCTTGAGCATATGAAACCTCTTGCAGCTGTGCTTGAGTAGTTTGAAGTCTCTTGCTTTACTGTTTGAGCAACTGTAATCATATATATATTTTAGTGAACTCTCTTTGGAAGTGCAAGGAGGAGTGGACAACTTCCGGATTGTGGAAGGAACCACTATAAATTGCTTTGTGTCTTTCGTCTTTCTCTCTCTCTTTACTTATCCGCTGCATTTAGATTCTGAACACTACTTCAGAAGCTGAACTTTATCTGGTTCTGAATAGTGAACTCGGCTTTAAGAGAAGAAAAATAAAACACAATTCAACCCCACCTTCTTGTGTTTTTCTCACCTTCAATTGGTTTCTAGAGCCTTGGTTTGTTGTCTTAAGCACTTAACAGTGTAACAGGTAAAAATCTGAGAAAAACATGGCATCTGCTGATGGTAATAGTTCTGGTCAGAATAACAATTCTGTTCAATATGATTATGGTACTTCTGATGATAAGAAGTCTGACTGCAGCAAAGCTCCAAGGTTTAATGGTAATCCTGAAGAATTTTCTTGGTGGAAAACCAATATGTATAGTCACATCATGGGATTAGATGATGAACTATGGGATATTCTTGAAGATGGTGTTGGTGACTTGGCCCTTGATAAAGAAGGAGTTGCTATTGATAGAAATAAACATATTCCTGCTCAGAAGAAGTTGTACAAGAAACATCACAAGATCAGAGGAATCCTTGTTGCTTCTATACCTCACACAGAGTACATGAAGATGAGTGACAAATCTATTGTAAAGACAATGTTTGCTTCACTTTGTGCAAACTATGAAGGTAGTAAGAAGATTAGAGAGGAAAAGGCTATCATGCTTGTTCATCAGTATGAGTTGTTCAAGATGAAAGAAGATGAAACTATTGAGGAAATGTACTCAAGATTTCAGAATCTAGTCTCTGGACTTCAAATATTGAAGAAAAACTATGTAGTCTCTGATCATGTGAGCAAGATTCTAAGAAGCTTATCTGCTAGATGGAGACCTAAAGTTACTTCTATTGAGGAAGCTAAGGATTTAAACACTCTAAGTGTTGAAGATCTTATGAGCTCTCTCAAGGTGCATGAGATTAGTCTCAATAAGCATGATTCAACTAAGAAGACTAAATCTATCGCTCTGCCATCTAAAGGAAAGTCCTCAAAAGCTCTCAAAGTTATTGAGTCTGTAGATGAATCCCCTGATGGAGATTCTGATGAAGACCCTGCTGTTGTTGAGAAGATGGTTATGCTTTCCAACAAGCTTTAGTATCTGGTTAAGAAGAACAAGAAGTTTTTGAGAGGCTCCAAGAAGGAAGATCAGAAGGGTTGCTTCAACTGTAAGAAGCTTGGACACTTTATTATTGATTGTCCTGATCTTCAGAAAGAAAAATCAAAGGAGAAGTCCAAGAAACCTACTTTAAAGTCAAGAAAGTTCAGGAAGCATATTAAGCAGAGTTTAATGGCAACCTGAGAAGATTTAGATAGTGAATCTGGGTCTGACAAGGAAGAAGCTGAAGATGAAACAAATGTAGCTATGGGGTTAGTGACTATAGTGACTTCAGAAGCTGAACCTGAATCAGACTCTGAAGATAAAAATGAGATATTCCTAAGAGCAAAGGAAAAGCAAAGATCATGGTACCTAGACAACGGTTGATCAAGGCATATGACAAAAGAAAAGTCTATGTTCCTTATCCTAACAATGAAAGAGGGAGGAAATGTGAAATTTGGAGGCAACCAAACTGGCAAGATTATTGGTACAGGAACTATTGGTAACTCCTCTGTCTCTATTAATAATGTGTGGTTGGTAGACGGTCTTAGACATAACTTGCTTAGTATAAGTCAGTTTTGTGATAATGGTTATGATGTGATGTTTGATAAGACCAACTGCACATAAGTCAACAAAAATGACAACTCCATAGTATTTAAGGGAAAGAGGATAGATAATGTCTATAAAATTAACTTCTCTGAACTGGTTGATCAGAAGGTAGTTTGCCTTCTATCAGTGAATGATAAGAAGTGGGTGTGGCACAGAAGGTTAGGACATGCTAACTAGAGATTGATCTCTAAGCTTAGTAAGTTACAACTTGTCAGAAGCTTACCTAACATTGACTATCATTCAGATGCAGTTTGTGGTGCATGCTGGAAGGGGAAGATTATGAAATCTTCTTTTAAAATAAAAGACATTGTCTTAACTTCCATACCCTTAGAATTACTCTATGTTGATTTGTTTGGACCAGTTAATATTGCATCTTTATATGGAAGTAAGTATGGATTAGTCATTGTTACTGATTACAGCAGATGAACTTGGGTAAAATTCCTGAGACGTAAGGATAATCCTTATGATGTATTCAGTAGCTTCTGCACTCAGATACAGTCTGAAAAAGAAATGAAAATTTTAAAGGTCAGAAGTGATCATGGTGGAGAGTTTGAAAATGAGCCATTTGAAGCTTTTTGTGAAAAACATGGAATCGTCCATGAATTCTCTTCTCTTAGAACTCCACAGCAAAATGGGGTTGTAGAGAGAAAGAATAAAACTTTACAAGAAATAGCTAGAACCATGATTCTTGAAAATAATTTGGCTAAACATTTCTGGGCAGAAGCAGTGAATACAACATGTTATGACCAAAATAGAATCTATATTAGACCTATCTTGGAGAAAATAACATGTTACTTTCATCAATTTGGATGTACCTGTTACATTCTAAATAATAAAGTCTACCTAAAGATACGGAGTGAATAATTCATAAACAAGCACTACGTGTTGAAGAATCAATGCACATCAAATTTGATGACGAGGAGCTTAGAAGTAAAACTCCAAAGCAAGGTGAAAGTTTTGCAGATAGACAGGTACCTGAAGATACTTCAGAACCTGATTAGACTCAAGAGTCTGAAGAAAGTCTAGAAGTTGAACCCACTCCAGAAGCTCAAAATGAAGTTGCTTCTGATGAAGCTTAAGATGGTTCTCAGCAAGCTAATCAATCCAAGAATACATTCAAGTGAAAGTCTTCACATCCAGAGGATCTAATCATTTGAAACAAAGAAAGTTCTAGAAGAACAAGATCATATTTCAGACAAGAAGAGTCAATGATGGGATTGTTATCACTAATAGAGTCTGCTACTGTGGATGAAGCACTTTCAGATGATGGATGGATACTAGCTATGCAAGAAGATCTCAATCAATTTCAAAGAAATGATGTGTGGGATCTGGTACCCAAGCCTCATCACAAGAACATTATTAGAACAAAATGGATATTTAGAAATAAGTTTAATGAACAAGGAGAAGTAGTCAGAAACAAAGTCAGACTTGTTTCTTAAGGTTACAGTCAACAAGAAGGCATTGATGATACTGAAACATTTGCTCAAATTGTCAGATTGGAAGCAATCAGGTTACTTCTATCATATGCAGTTAATCATGAGATTATATTATATCAAATGGATGTTAAGAGTGCATTTCTCAATGGAGTGATATCTGAAGAAGTGTATGTCAAGCAACCTCCAGGTTTTGAGGATCTAAAGTATCCTTACCATGTTTATAAGCTCAATAATCACTATATGGTCTTAAACAAGCTCTTAGAGCCTAATATGATAGACAAAGTAACTTCTTGATTGAAAATGATTTTAAAAGAGGTCAGGTTGATACAACATTCTTCAGAATGACTGTTGAGAAAGACATTCTTGCTGTGCTGATTTATGTTGATGATATAATATTTGGTTCTACTAATGCATCTCTTTACAAGGAATTTTCTAAGTTAATGCAGGATGAGTTTGAAATGAGCGTTAAGGGAGAATTGAAGTTCTTCCTTGAAATTCATATCAATCAATTCAAAGATGGAGTGTATGTTCATCAGACAAAGTATACTAAGGAACTTTTGAAAAAGTTCAAGCTTGAAGATTGTAAGGAGATGAACACACTAATGTATCCAACCTACACCTTAAGCAAAGAAGATACAAGATCAAAAGTTGACCTGAAGGTGTATAGCGGTATGATAGGTTCTTTGTTATATCTCCCTGCATCTAGACCAGATATTTTATTTAGTGTATGCTTGTGTGCAAGATTCCAATCAGATCCAAGAGAATCTCATTTAACTGATGTTAAGAGAATCTTTAGATATTTAAAAGGAACAACTAATCTTGGACTCCTTTATAGGAAATCTCTAGATTATAAGTTGGTTGGATTTTTTGATGCTGATTATGCTGGTGACAGGATTGAAAGAAAATCAATCAGTGGAAACTGTCAGTTTCTTGGTGAGAATCTGATATTCTGGGCTAGCAAAAGACAAGAAACTATTGTTATGCCTACAACAGAAGCAGAGTACATCTCAGCTACAAGTTGTTGTTGTACATATCAGATTAATGCTAATAGTATTCCCATTTATTGTGATAATGCTGCTGCTATCTGTTTGTCAAAGAATCCAATCTTACATTCAAGAGCCAATCATATTGAAATCAAATACCATTTTATTAGAGACTATGTTCAAAAACAAATTTTGGATATACAATTATACTGAACATCAATGGGTTGATATATCCACTAAGTCTTTAACTATTGAAAGATTTGATTTTATAAAGAAAAATTTGAACATGCACTATGTGACTGATTAAAATGCTTGCCTTTGAATAGGAATTTAGGTTCTGAAGTTGTTCAGAAGTTATAGTCCATCAGAAGCTCTTCACTGAGGTTCTGAGGAAAATGTGCTTCTGATTACATCAGCATCTGAACTCCAAAAACTTGTACTCCTTGTTTCTGATTGTTACATTAGTGGAAGCGTTGGCAGTTACTTTATATCACACCTGCTCCACTAGCATGTCAGTTACTCTAAGAATCTCTAACGTGGTCTATTTGTATTGGTTTGTAACTAAGAGGGCAATGATGAATTTTTAGCTTTCAATGTACTCTCTCGCGCCCCTAAGTCATTAATGTTTGTGTTGGTTTGTCCCTTGTCTGAATTGCAAACGTTTTACTAAAAACACTGAGACATACTCACACACTTCTCACAAACACTTCCTACACTTTCTGATTTTGAGCAGTTACTCTAAAAACTCGTACTTTTCAGAAACAATCACCTTAGAACCCTAAAATCTTCATGGCATCATTAAGTTCCAGTCAAGCTCAACCTATGCAAATAGAGTCTGGTGAATCTTATCACATCAAGGCTAGAATAATGAAGGTCAGAGAAAATGAGTTGTTTGTTCAAGCGAAAAATCCTGTAGATTTCATTTCTCTAAAACATCATGGGGTTGATCTTACAAGTTATCTTCTACATCAAGACCTTGACAATTACTTTTGTATGTTGAATGGACCAATATATGAGAACCTAATAAAGTACGTCTAGGTTAGGGATGAAGTTTATGATATGGATCCTGCAAAGAGGGAAGAAAGAGAGAAGATTGCTGGTGATTCTAGTTTGAAGGGTAAATCAAGAGCTGAAATGGGGTTATAAGAATTCACTCAACTAGAGATTCGTTCTAATGTAATGGGAATCCCTATCACCATTATAGAAGAAGTCATTGGAAGAGCAGCAAGAAAGTATGTTGATGGTAATTTTGAATGGAATTTGAACAAGAAGACAAGCCCCTGGATAAAGACCACAAATGATGCCTTGTACAAAGCATCTAAAATGTACAAGGACATGCAGACACAAGGTTCTTCAGAAGCTTATTCAGGAGTGCTTCTTACCTATAGGAGGTGGCACTGACACATTGTCTTTGGACCACAAAGTCTTTCTGGTTTTCTTGGTTAACTTTGAGAAAGTGAATCTGCCAAATTACATGTTTCATCACATGATTTGTGTGACACCCAAAATCCCAAAAATAATTATCACTATTATTTAATTAAAAATAGAGTTTGATTAACAAAGGAAAATGTCAACTAAATACTTTTCTCATAATATAAGAATTGTGGAAGAATTCTTCCACAAGATTTAGGATATCACATTGACTCATAACAAACATAATTCAGATTTCACTTCCTTGAAATTTATAAGAATATTAACATCAAGTCTTTGCTTTTGAAAATACTTTCTTTTACATCATAGAAAATGGTTTTCTTGCACGAAAGTAAATAAGTAAGTATATCCCTTTCCCAGTGTCACTATCAAAGCGGGACTCTTCCCACACTTGAACTTTAAGACTCGTAAACATGTATTTAGACTACGATTTCGCAACCGCAGGGTCAAGCCAGCAAACACAAACAACGAAGGGGTGAGTTTCGAGAACATGTAATAGTATAAAATAAATGAGAAGAACACGCGAGAAATCAAGTCCAAACCATATGATATTACAAAATTTATAACCTTAAAAATATACTATATCCGCCAAATTCACATTAGTCAAGAAAATTATTACACATGAATCAAAACCTTCACAAACCTAATGTCCCAATTCAATCCAAGATAGTCATAACAAGATAGTCAAATATAATAATCAAGACAGTTAAGAACATATTCTCACAAGGTAATCAAAATCATTCATAATTGAACAATAACAATTCAAATAGTGATAAAAATATTCATAAATGACATTTAAGACAATCAAGAACATAATCTCACGAGGTAAGCAACATCATTCATAATAGAACACATCACAATTCAAATAATGATATGCATGCTCTTAGACTCTAGACATCTCTTTCTTTGGTACCATTCTACTTTGAAGTACTTGGTTAGGAGGTCGATAGTGTATGCCACCACATGGTGGAAGGACAATTAAAAAATGGTCAAGTCATTACAGACTTTTCAAGGTTGGCCGAGTCACTACAGACTATTCAAGATTGGCCGAGTCCTTAAGGACTATTCAAAGTTGGCCGAGTCCTTATAGACTATTCAAAGTTGGCCCTGCCCTCATAGACCCCCTCCTCAACCCCGAGACAATATGTCTCATTCATTAGTACTTCCCCAATCATATTAGGTTTGACAAACCCTACCTAGATGTGACCAAACACTCCACTAGGTCCTATACCTTACCATTCAATCCATATTCATTCAATAATCACAATTTACAGTGTATGCTTCACACTATTCAATAAAAATCCATATTCATGTATTTCAGTCAATCCCAATCAAGTCTCAATAGTTCAAACATATATAATCATGATTATAACTAGTCAAATTCTACCAGTCAGTAAGAGATTCAACAGCTAGTGCATTTTTAAACATAATTTCATTCTAGTTAACACAAATCTGCACACACACATCTATCACTCAATAATTAACCATTAAAACATATCTCACAAAGATAAAATACTAAACAATCTTAACATAATTTCATGCACTGCAGCTTGGAGGTTTCTGAATCGTGTTTTTAATCCTCATTATTACCATCAACATATTCTTAATAAATTATTATTCATGAATCAAACGCTATCATACTCCTTCCATATTACATCTAATCTCTCCCCTCGTTGGTCTAGGATACACCTTAAAAGCAAACACAAATCAAAAATTAACACTAACCTATGTTGGAGCAAGGGTGTTTCACAAGTCACCTATTGAGTTTTGACAATAACAAGGTATTAAAAATAATCAATTGGATATGCTAAACAATTTGTTCAAGTG
>Ga0315914_1011267_pt1 | contig 10780 bp, 7 predicted proteins | sample MpolenodulesMG_FD_203920 | JGI IMG/M metagenome (GOLD analysis project Ga0315914, IMG submission 203920) | Medicago polymorpha root nodule microbial communities from Los Angeles, California, United States - elongated nodules | ecosystem: Host-associated > Plants > Roots > Nodule | place: USA... | reverse complement strand
GTTGCTTATGCATGTTGCATGAGGAAACCTCTGAGCATTTATTCCTCCGCTGCCCCTTCGCCACGACAATATGGAACTGGATTGGGATACAGCTTCAATTTGCGTTTGATTGCTCTTCTTTTGAGGCGTTGCTGCTCTCTCTTCCTCAAAACCGATCAGCTCAGGTGCGTGATATCTTTGTGGCTACGGCTGTGCATACGCTTCATTCAATTTGGTTAGCAAGGAATTCCATGCACTTCTCTTCGACGGTCCCTTCTCTTCACGCGGTGCAGCTGCGGGTTCAGGCTGCCACCTCTATGAGTGGAAATCTGTCCGTTGGTAAATGTGTAGCTTCGGATACGGCTCTGCTCGATGCGTTCTCTATCAGCCCCCATAACCGCCAATTTAGAGATATTATTTTGGTCTCTTGGAAGGCTCCTTCAGCTCCTTGGTTTAAAGTTAACACGGATGGCTCGGTGGTTGGGTCCTCAGGCGCCTGCGGTGGTTTGTTTCGTGATCATTCAGGCGCTTTTCTTGGAGCATACGCTTGTAATATTGGTAACCCCTCGGTTTTCTTTGCTGAAGTTTATGGTTACATTCTAGCTATGGAGTATGCGGCCAATCACGGTTGGAGAAACATTTGGTTAGAGAGTGATTCCACCAGTGCTCTAGCGGTTTTCAAGAACACGTCTCTTGTTCCAGTCCTCCTCAGAAACCGTTGGCATAATGCTTGCAATCAGGGAATTCAGGTCATCTGCTCTCACATCTTCAGGGAAGGTAATTGTTGTGCCGACTTGCTAGCTAATATGGGTCATTCGCTTCACGATTCGATGTGGTTCTCGGTGATGCCGCATGCTTTGCTCCCGCATTTCTTTAGGGACCGCCGCGCCTTGCCAAACTTCCGGTTTCCTTAGTTGGTGGTGGCTGTTTTTCCAGCTTTTATTTTCCTTTTATTCTGTGTTCTTTTCTTTGAGGGTTTTGGCCTAGTCCCCCTCTTGTACATCTTTTTCCCTTTTTTTTAATAAATTTTTGAGCAGGTCGGCATAGGATGGGGGTTCTGCGGGGTGCCAACCTAGTTGGGATGTCGCTGCTTCCCCTTGATGTCGTTCCTCGCTCCTGGCTTAGCAAAAACAAAAAAAAAAGTGTGTAGCTTTTAAAGTTGAAAAAAGTCAGGCCAAAAAATAAGTAGTTAGTCAACCTGTATTTATTTGCGTTTCTTAAGCAAACCATAAATAAACTACCCAATTTATTCAAATAAGAATAAATAAACTACACAATATGTTTTCATAATTCTTTAGCAAAGTTGACAAACGAATATCTCCAAAATTTATATGTCAATTTAATTAATTTTATTTTTTGAGAGAGGTCAATTTAATTTGTAACAAAAAAAAAAAGAGGTCAATTTAATTGTTGGTTAGAACGTAATAAATAAAAATAAATTTGTGCATTTTGAAAATTGAAAAGAGATAGGCTATGCTATTTATAAATGAAGATTGATAGAAGCCTTCTTGGTATTCGCCATCTACCTCTCAAAAAAAGGTATTCGGCATCTAGTTATGGCAAATTCAAATTCAATTACCTTAAAATTTTCTATTCTTCTAGTTTTAATTCTTGTATTTGGCGTTAGAGATGTAAAGCCAAAACTTATGATTTGTTCTCATGCTTTAAATGTTACAATTATCAATGATATAGCGTCACAATCAACTCCAACAAATCTCGGATTACATTGTAAATCTAAAGATGACGATCTTGGATTTCACACACTTACAATCAGAGAAAAGCACATTATTCTTCTGCAGTTTTACATGGCCAGGAAATCCCGATCGTCATTATATTGAAGTTTATAAGCAAAAACGAGACATTTGTCACAACTGCGAGTGGAAAATAAATAAAACTGGTGGATATTTACGGGGGAAGTTTTATCCTTGGAATAGTGTTCAAATAATGGATGCAAATAGTAGATCCAATATGTAACTTTTTCATATTTCTTGAATAAGACAAATACCAACTATCTCTTTACATCTACACACACGTGCGTGACCATAAATTTTAGTTTGAATATGAAATTTCTTTTTTCTTTTTGATGAAGTAGTCATGGCTAGAAATTAACTTTTTTAAAGATAAATACGTGGAATGTCCGACGTTTAAACTTTAACACTTGCATATATTATCTAATATCCCTACCAACTGAGTTAACTTATATAATCAAACAGTGGTGTAGCCACTAGCTAGGATGGGCCAAGGCCCATCCAAATCCTAATTTTTTTAATAGGTATGTATACACATATTATAATAAGAAGTTATATGATGCGCTAAAATTACCAATTGTCTAGTTTGTCCCAGCGGTTATTTTAGTTGATCCCATGCCTAACTGTTTCCTAAAGCAGCAACCTTTAATTTGTATAATGTTTCTTTTAATCATAATATATTTTTTTTTTAGGGAAATCATAATATATCTAATAATATATATTTCACCAACTTTTTTGATGAATAAAACACATTCCATTTTAAATTAAAAATATATGTGTAATATAATAAAAATTACATAATATTTATGTTAAAATATCCTTAAAATCCGATTTACATTATGTTTCATAGACAAAAAATTATTGGTCACTCGAATTATCTAATAAAAAAAAATATAAATTTACACGCATGAAATGAATTGGCCCACCCACAAAATTATTTCTAACTCCGCCCACATGGATCAAATATGAAATTTCTAAATATCAATCTATATAACTTTTAGAGTAATTGTAAAGAGACATACAGTTGTTCATGAGTGATAAGTTTAAATATCATATAAGATTTTTGTAGAGTTTTAATTAGTTCCACCTTTACAAATTAAAATTTCTCGTTCCCAAATTTTTGTTTTTAAAAAAAGATAGTTAAACATTAAGAATTAGTAAAATAAAACATTAAATATATATTTCATTTTAACATTATTATATGAATGATGATTACAATATGTGATTTATTGTAATTTTTCTATTGGAATTATTTCATGTCTTGACTATTATAACTCTTGGACATTCTTTAATCTATTTAATTCTATTACATAAATATATTTCTAACATTAAATATAATTTTATTTTTAATTTTCATAAGTTGATATGATTCGAAGGATTGTGACGTAGTCGGAAGTGTAGGCTAGCAAGCGCTAATCCTAGATTGAAAAGAAACAAGTTTGCAAGTGACAAACTTGTGAAAATAGGGTTTAGGAATCCACCAGAAATTGAGAAAACTCTCTAAAATATTATTGAATGAATAATAGTTTCCTCTTAAGCTACAACTTTTAAGCTTAAATACGGAAATAATAAAACCCTAATTGGCCGAAAATCCAAACAGAAAACAAACCAAACAAATATTAAAATTGGGCTGAAATAATAAAATATTAAGGAAACTCTCCTACATCAGTATCCTCCACCTCTGAAGAACTCAACCCCGAGTTCTCATTCTGATAAGGAGCTTCCCATGCATGTTGACTCCTCCAATGAACAAGAGACCACCCTCCTCGATCTCATTGAGTGAAATGCAAAGATAGTTTGATTTGGAAAATATAGCAGTTGCCTTTATACCATTGAAGAAATGTAGTAGCATGTTGAATAATTTATAGACCAATCATTTTAGCCTCGACTTTAATCGTAGTACTAGATAACCAATCCGTGAGTAGTGGGAATTTCTGTAAAGTAACATAATCAGATGGGTGTTCGATATCTGTAACAATACGTCATCCAGTGGTTTCTTCTACAGAGGTGGTGGTGATTTTAGCGAAGATGGTACCGACGGAAAAATATAGATTGACGATGACTACTGGTTGACGGTATCATCTATAAGGCTCTTAATTTGATTAACCCTCTTTTCAATTGCTTCTCTAGTACTCCCATTAGTGACTACTACGGTAGAATCTTTTGTAATGACAACTTTGGCAGCAGAACCAAGTACATACGTGCTAGATTTTTCTACGGTGAAACCCATATCTTCTCTTATCACAGGACCTACAGTCAAGATGGAAATATCTTCTAAGTAGTGATTCTTGCGTTCCCCAAAAGCAGGAGCCTTAATAGCAGCAACCTTAAACATGCTCCTAAGTTTATTTTTAATAATTAGAGCAAGAGCATCCTGCTTAATTCCCTCTGCAACTATCAAAATTGGAAATTTCTCTTTCACTGCATTATTCAATATGTTCAGAAGCTCTTTTGGATTTGAAATATTTTTGTTAACTATATCAGAAGCATTTGAATCCTTCAAACTAGTATTCAGTGCTTCACCTGTGATTAGTTTATATGTGACTCCATCTAGTACATTAAGTTCTTCGCCTAAAGGATGAATCTCCTCACCAATATCACTATCACTTTCTAGTAGAATTTCTTCTTCTATATCCGGTGCATCATCCAATGGTTTAAACTTTGATGGAGATGGAGAATCATTAAAGGATATTATCTTTGAAGGTTTTGATTGAACTTTATTTATGACAGATGCATTATTTCTTAATAAAATATGATCGAAGAAATCAAAGTTTGTTGTCCTACCTTCTATTAATTCTGCCTTAAGAGCTACATTGGTCGCTTCAGCAATGGTTCAAACAGTTTGCAATCCCATCTTCTTTTGCAAGGATCCTTTCAAACAACTAATGTAGCGAGCCGCTTTCTGATTCTCGGATTCGGCCAATTCATTACGTTCAGAGAAACACAAAAATTTAGCCGTGTGCTCCGTCACTGATCGCTTGCCCTGAACACATTCAATATACATCTTATACAAAATTTGTTCGTAATCTCCCTATAAAAAAAATTGTTCGTTGTCTTTGGGTAAAAATCTTTCAAGCATCAATTGTTTCATCCTTCTCCAAGTTCGAATAGGGTTTTTTCTTTTCCTTTTCAGTATGATCGCAACCATCTTAACCTGTTTGCTTTCCGGGACGTCCATGACGTCGAAAAATTTGTCAACATCAATATGCCTATCCAGAAATTCTTCTACCCTCATCGTTCCATAAAACAAGGGAATATCTGCCTTTATGCGGTAATCGTGGTGATTCTCATGTTCATCGCCCTCTTTAGTCACAACTTCTTCCTCTTCAGAACTCGAATCATCCATAGTCTGATTGTTGTTGTGAACCCTATCTAGTCCTCCTCCCCTATTCAAATTGTTTCTGTTGTTGTTGTTGTTGTTGGCGTTGTTGTTGTTGGGGTTGTTATCCGTGCGAGTTGTTAACGATGCCACCTGTGCCGTTAAAGCGTTGATGGCTGCGGCTAAAGCATAAAACTCTTGCCTCGTCACCGGTTGAACTCCCATGGCAAAATCACGTTCAAGAAAGAACAGGGGAAACCTTCTCTAATGTCAACTAACGCAGTCGGAAGCAGAGGCTAGCAAGCGTTAAACCTAGATTGAAAAGAAACAAGTTTGCAAGTGACAAAATTGTAAAATTAGGGTTTTGGAATCCACAAGAAATTGAGAAAACTCTCTAAAATATTATGGGTTAATAGTGCTTTACCCCCTGTAATATAGGTCATTTCTGGTTTTCCTCACTGTAAAATATTTTTTTTGATTTACACCCCCGCAAAAAAATATTTTAAAATTATTTTACAGGGGGAAAACTGCAAATGATCTATATTACAGAGGGGTAAAGCATAATTGCCCCTTAAGCTACAACTGTTAAACGTAAATATGGAAATAACAAAACCTTAATGCCCCGAAAATCCAAACATAAAACAAAACGAACAAATAATAAAATTGGGTTGAAATAATAAAATACTAATGAAACTCTCCTACACCAGATTGAGAAGTGGCATTCCATATAGGTTGACACTCATATCATTTACCGCCTAAAGAAACACCTCGAAAAGTAAAGTTATCCCTTACCGCCTATAGAAATACATGGAAAAGTAAAATAATATTAAACATCACAATAGTGAACCAACATCTTGTGAGGACCAGACCATACCAAACCCAAAGAAATGAATAAATACAAGCACATTTCTCCTTAAAAGCCTTAGGGTTAAATAATTTTTTCACCCATGCCATTTGGGTGAGTTTTGAAGAAACAAGTTTGCAAGTGACAAAATTGTGAAATTAGGGTTTTAGAATCCACCAGAAATTGAGAAAAATCTTTAAAATATTATGGTTTAATAGTGCTTTACCCCCTGTAATATATGTCATTTCCGGTTTTCCTCCCTACAGAATATTTTTTTTTGATTTACCCCCCTGTAATTTTTTTTTTGAATACCCTCTAACAGGTCATTCAAAAACCAATTTTTGGTTTTTTTTTGCTGAAATTTTCGTTTTTGAATGACCCATTAAGGGGCTATTCCAAAAAATATATTTTACAAGGGATAAATCATAAAAAATATTTTATAGGGGGGAAAACAAAAAATGATCTATATTACAGGGGGTAAATCATAGTTGCCACTTAAGCTACAACCGTTAAACTTAAATATGGAAATAACAAAATCTTAATGCCCCGAAAATCCAAACATAAAACAAAACAAACAAATAATAAAATTGGGTTGAAATAATAAAATACTAAAGAAACTCTCCTACACCAGATTGAGAAATGGAATCCCATATAGGTTGACACTCATATCATTTACCGCCTAAAGAAACACCTCGAAAAGTAAAGTTATCCCTTACCGCCTAAAGAAATACATGGAAAAGTAAAATAATATTAAACATCACAATAGAGAACGAACATCTTGTGAGGACCAGACCAAACCCAAAGGAATGAATAAATACAAGCACATTTCACCTTAAAAGCCTTAGGGTTAAATAATGTTTTCACCCCTGCCATATGGGTGAGTTTTGAAGAAAAAAAACCTGTAAAAAAATATGTTTTAGTTCCCCATTGTCATTTAAAGATTCCATCGAAAACAACCTTGACCCCATCTAATTAGTGACTAAACTGTGGACATAGCTTGTTTTAGTTTCCCCCTTGTCATTTAAAGGTTCTATGGACATAGCTTTCTCCACAATTCACCCTAGAAAATTATGAGGGTCCCAAAAGATGAGTTATAGCCCTAAATTCATACTTAGATTCAATTATATTATAAAACAATCAATTCATTACTATCTTGTTCAAATGGAGGTGATGGTTGTCAGTCCTAATATTGCTCCATCTAGGATTTTGGTAAAAGCGGACATATACGAATTAAATCAGACTTTAGATTATAAACAAAATAAAAATTTTATTAATGGAATCCAACAAACAAGGAGGGGTTCATCATGAAACCCTAGTCAAAGAAGTTTAGTTGCGCATGGAAACCGATCTCATTACAAAACAATAGAAAAACAAACCTTAAATAGAACAAGAGAAGGATGAAGATCCTCTGCCTTGAAGCTCCTGATGTTTTGAACCTTGTCTTGTACCGTTAGTTTTCTGAATGAATAAAATAGTGTGCAAGGGTCTCTATTTATAGTGCATGATTACTTAGGGGTTAAGAGAAAAAAAAACACTTTCTCGTCTTGTTCATGCATGGGGCAGTAGCCAGGATTGCTCCATGCGCAACGCGCATGACCTCATGGGCAGGGGCGCATGAGACATCCCCTCAGGTGAGAATTCAACTGTTTTTTTCCTTTTCGCCCGTTCTTATGTCTTGCAATATTTGCCTAGGAATTTTAAATGAATTTTCTTTACTTTGTATCGTCTTAAAAAATCTTCTAAGAACCATTGTCTTCAATCTTCATATCCTTGATCTTTCTCTTGATGTCTTGATTTGTCGATTTAAATGATCACTACAAAACACCAATGTAGTAACATTATTTACGATAAAAGTGAATTAAAACGATTCGAATAAAAACAATACAAAAGTTTCCTCAAACCAAAGACAACTCCTCTAATTGACTTCTAATTCACCTTCAAATGCAAAGAATTATACTAAAAACATCATATGTTATTCCATCATCACAGTGATACACCTATGAGAAACTTTATTGAACCCTACAATATTATATCTGTTTGATTCATTTGGAGTAAATAGCCTAGTAAAATACCTGTCATGATTTAAAATTAAGTTTGGGGTTGCTATTTGAAATTAGCAACATCTTAAATTTGGGGTAGGTTACTACTAGGCGAACTTGGTTATAAAAATAAAAAAAATATGAATGAAATGAAAAATGTAGATAAAACACAAAAAAAAGAAGCAAAAAAGAGCAAAAAAAAAAAAGTGTGGTATCTTCAAACAAAAAAGGTAGAAAAGGAATAAGGAGTTCTACTAATACCCTTAATTGTTTGGCACAAATGCTAGTACCCCATCAATCCTGGTGATGACACAAAGCTAAAGGTTTGATTGAAGTATTTTAATTACGGAATCTTTAGGAACTATTTCCAAAGTTGTTTGTTACCGTAAGTTTCCAAATATATCACACCTTAACATAAGCCACGTTATAATCTTGAAAACACCTTTATATGTATGTGTGGCAATATTGACTTTTGAATGACCATTTTGAATTGCTTCAAATTCATAGCAAGATACAATCACATGGCGACTGAAATCTAGAAAATACATTGATCAACCTAACTAGCTTTAGGAGATACATATGCATGTCATGGAATTGAATGTGGTTGCAAATATAAGTATCCTCTCTAAGCATGTCCCCCTTTCATGGAAGTGATATGTTAGTCAAGTATGAAAGTAAGAAGAGTAACAATATGAGCACCATCTATGGAAAGGTATGTTTCAATTCTAAAATTCATGTAAATTTTGACTTCATTCTATTTTCTTTGTTACTTGAGGACAAGTAACAGATTAAGTTTGGGTGGTGATGAAGAAGCATCATATGATAGTTCAGACTATGGTTTTAGATATTTCTTTGAATTTGAAGGCAAATAAGAGGTCATTTAGAGGATGTGTCCATCGCTTGAGAAATAGTTTTTATTGTTTTCATTTGAGTCATCGTAATTCACTTTTATTACTAAATCATGTAATTTGGAATATCTAGACACCGCTTGAAGGACCAAGGGATTTAAAGAATGAAGATCGGTTGTTCTTAATTTTTTTTAAAACAATACAAGTTTAGGAAAATTAATCTCAAGTTCGAAGACATTTGAAATAGGGAGAACACTCAAAAAAGGACGAAAAATGAAAATTTTGCCCTTGAGGAGTTGTCAAATGTGCCCTGCGCATATGTTGTGTGCCCATGCGCTTTGTGGCTGTGTAATGTTATCATGTGCATAGCATTATGTGCATGCGCTTTTGCTACGTGCAGAAATCACAGTTTGCTTTTTTTTTAAGCTTTGATCGGTGGGAAAACCCATAAATCATATATTAACCTAGAAGCAAACATGCCTATAAATAGAGATATTTGCTCACACTTTTAGTCATTCAGAAAGTTTTCGATACAAGGCAAGAGTCAGGCATCCAGAGCTTCAAGGCAGGGCTTTCTCCTCCTCTTGTTGTGTAGGGTATGTCCTTTTTTTTTTTGTAATGATGTCAATTACCATGAGTAACTAAACCTCTCTTTATTAGGGTTCCACGATGAACATCTACTTATTTGTTGGATTCAATTAATAAAGTTTTATTCAGTTTATGACTCAATTGCATAATTTAATTTGTATATGTTCAATTCTCAATGCTTTCCAACTAGCGATTGAGCTAATCTATAGGCAAAGGTATATGACTGACGATCCTGTCAGCGCCTGAACAATAACAATAAAATGTTGAACTACAATCCACATGGAGACGATAACTTACAACTTTATTACTTGTTTCAGTTTGCTGCACTTGACAAATCGTCCATCAGTAACAAACCTAACAATCCATGTTTATCTTTTTGAATAATAACTATAATTTAACAAATATAATATAAATTTTTACCTTTTTAATAACACTAGCAATATAATATTAATATAGGAAAATTTGTTTACGGGTATAATTGAAATATTAAAAAAGTTAGCGGGAAATCTTTATCCCCTTTATATATAGTATAGATAATATTGTTCAATATATGAATGTTACAAAATAGTTGTTACATCTCAATGATTTTACCTCAAAAGGTTCACACACATCAAAGTGAATTGCTTCAAGCTTCCTTGTTGCTTTAACTAGTACTTCAACTTTATATGAATTCCTTGATTGTTTTTCATTGCCACACATTTCACACACTTTAATAGGTAGCTTGATTTATGGTAATCCTTGCACCATCTTCTTCTTACTAAGCATATTCAAATCTCTGAAGTTGATTTGCCGATATCCTTGATGCCATATCTATTTTTCATTCTTAGTCTCAAATTGTAAACATTGATCTTCAATCACATTTATATTGATCTTGAAAGTTCTTTGCTTTGGCAATAAAACTTTCGGAATCAATATATTCTTGCAGTAAAAAACTCTCATAGTTTGTTCTTCCATCTTCATAGTATAGCCTTTTTGCAGTAATTAGCCTATACTAATGAGAATACTCTTCATGTTTGGCACATATAACACACCAGTGATACAAGCTCTCTTCCCATCTTTTCTATGGATCATGACCTTGCCAATTCCTTCAGCACAAACTATGCTATTGTCTGCAAATTTTATCTTCTTATTCATTGAATCTTCTAACTCAGAGAACCAATACTTATTACATGTCATGTCATTTGAGCATCCAGTATCTGTTGGAACAAGGGTGTTTCACAAGTCACTTATTGAGTTTTGACAATAACAAGGTAATAAAAATAATCAATTGGATATGCTAAACAATTTGTTCAAGTGTGCAGGATCCATATTCAGAGTACTATTCTTAAAGATTCTGATTGAACAAGTTCAAGAGCAAAGGAATTTATTTGAAGCTTAAAGCATCTGAAGAACTGCCTCTGAAGTGCTGCGTCTGA
>Ga0315914_1011265_pt1 | contig 10784 bp, 4 predicted proteins | sample MpolenodulesMG_FD_203920 | JGI IMG/M metagenome (GOLD analysis project Ga0315914, IMG submission 203920) | Medicago polymorpha root nodule microbial communities from Los Angeles, California, United States - elongated nodules | ecosystem: Host-associated > Plants > Roots > Nodule | place: USA... | reverse complement strand
TTTCTTGTATCGGTTCAATATGGAAAGCTCGAAACAAAATGCGTTGTTTCAATCGAAATGTGTTGTTTAGGAAGGTGCTATAGCTAAGAAGTTTGTTTAGTATAGAGTAGCATTTCTTTTACAACATATATCGAGAAAGAAGTTTGTTTCCTTCTTTTTTAGGATTATCCAAAGTCCAAACATCTATACGATACAATAAACTAAAGTAGAATGAGCAAATTATTTCTATGCAATGCAAATACAAATACAAGCTATACTGCTAGATAATTATTTATATCTAATTGGCATTAGTGAAGCGACAATCCTTTCTAATTTCACCTTGATCTCCAATAAGAGGATTATTCTCTGATAGCAAGAGAACAGCCCTTGAGAATTGTTCATTGAAGTATTCATTATCATCTGCCATTTTTTGTACATAAGGTGCCGTTGTAGGGTCAGTGGCTAGTTCTTCATCCACAGTAAGAAGCCCCTTATGTTGCAAGATGTTTTTGTAGTAGTTGTTGTCAATTATCATTGGCGTTTTTAGATCATTCCTCACATATTCGACTGCTTTTGGATCTGGATTTGGTGTTGGGCATCTACGTTTTAGGTAGGCAGCATGTGTAGGGTCTAGTGTTGGATCCACTGTGGGGTATAGTCTGTGGACCAAATTCATGCAATGTACTCTTCCAACTGAGTGTGCTCCTGATTCAATCAAAGTGATCAATTAATAAAATGTTACATTATTAATAATCAGTGTCCACTTATGTTGTATTGTCTTTGTTTCTGCCTACATTGGGCATCCTTCCATTTATTGTTAATGTAATGATAAAAGGTGGTTTATTATGTTTATGTTTGACTTTTGAAAGTAAATGTTAATGTAACAGAAAGTCAGAAACCAATTAGCCAAGAAGAATGTTTGGTACCTAAAAGAGCAACCGTGGCTTCAACGTCAACACCAATGGCTTGAAAACTAGATAGCACTGAGGATATTGAGTCATTATGATTTGGAATGAATTCTTCCACAACCTTTACATAGCTTTCTTTGCTATCCCTTCGTCCACTCTTCATTTCAATGTTTGGACCTCCCAACTAAATATACAAAACATACCAACAATTCAACATCAACATTCTTTGAAAAATAAAGACTCCTTTACTATGTGAAAATTTAGATCAGATCCATACTAGACGTCCTAACTTAAAAAAATTATTCTATTAAGTTGGACAATCATTTGACTTATAAGTCTCAGTATATATGTGAGACTCTCCGAGAGGCGACTCCTAGCATGTATATATGATGACATAAACATACCATTGCAATACCGTCTCTAGCAGAAAGAGCGACAATGTCAGCGCATGACACTGTCAAGGGACATTCTTTCTCAACAGCAGCTTTGATGGTGTTCACATACTTGAAGTTTCTCATCCCAAAACTTCTCACCGATTTCTGCTCCGATACCACACCACGCACTGTCGTTAAAAGCAGGGATGCATCGCATGACTGCATATATATGCATCATTATAAGTTGCCTCTTAACTTGAAACGATATAACTTTGTCATGATAATGATGTATTTATATGTATTTATACTCACATTGACTATACAATCATGGAAGAGATTTCGAACCCACGATATGGCTGTGTTTCCATGCTGATTATATAGTTCCGTGACTTGTTGTTTGATTATCTCTTCGGCTTTTGGGCAGCTGTTGGAGTAGTAGTTCAGCTGGAGCTGGCTTTTCCCTGTGCATAAAAATACATGACATTATTAAGTTAATTCAATAATAACAATTAACTCATGAAATTAGTTGCATATAAGTTTTTTCAGTTGATAATGCTTAACTATATAAAGATAAATTTTGTCGAAGGTCTTAAATATTGGTCACACAAAAAAAAGGAGAAGGAAACAGAGTCAGTAAGTAGATGCTAAAATATACCCAAATAAAAATGTAGGAGAAACAATAGAAAGAGAAAAGAGGAATTAGAAGGAGGCTTGGTTGCCATGTCTAGCAAGTTGAAATGTCTTTCTTGTGAGTTTTGATGTTTAGCAGAGGGAGTTTAGAAGCTTTATATATAGAGATAGTTTTGAGTGCACAACTCAATTAATAATAATAGTTAACTTAATAAGTGTGCCATTTGGGAAGAGTAAAACAAAAGCCTAATTTGAGCAGAACACTCTCCTCCACTAAGCAACTATCTTTGACATACTTCACTTCTCGCTTGTGGCCCCCACACAGAAGTTACACCTGCACTTCTGCAACTAGATTGCTAGTGGTTAACTGCTTATATAATGGATACATGTTACCGCCCCACAATCACTACTGTGAAGTAAATTATGATTGTATGTTTGATTAACATTACAACTTTAATTAAATGCAATTTTTTTTATTTCATGTAAAAACCTAAAGTTAAATTTATTAAAGTGTATCTAGTTATTATATACAGGGGTTGGGGTTTGAACCCTAGACACCTTACTTTGCCACATTTAAAATGTGTGACCTCTAGTCACTAGACTACTTGACCAAAAAAATTTGATTAAAGTATAATTTTTTTATATTTATTGGAAAAATTGGACTTAAGAGAGTTGACAACATGACTCTTCTCCACAAAAAGAATTGTGTTCAATCTTTGAAGTCTCCCAGAAGATCGCCCACTACCAACTAGAGACTAATCACAAAGCGACCGTGAGATACCTTAGAGCACAAAGAATAAAATATCTAAAATATATTGGAGCAAAACAAGTAAAATATATAAAGAAATATAGAAGTGTTTTTGAATTGATAATGTCCTTTATACTATATATTTTTAGAAATTATACTGTATAATATATATTAAATTATTAAAGTTCATATGGAATTATTTATCACATGTCTCCCCTTCATGAATCTAAGGACCATATACTTGAAATGCATCAAAATTTTCAAGATAAGAATAACAACATAAATTCTCTCGATAAATTACTTAGCAGATTTGTAAAATTTTGTTTTCTTTTATAGAAAAAGGAACAAAACAACAAACTGTACAACTAATTGGGACAACAACTAGCCATAGCTTAGCATCTTGGCTTTATAACAAAACAAAAGTTAGGGTAATTGTAATTAAACTTTGTCGAAGAGAAATTTCTTGAATGGCCAATGTGAATAAGAAGTTCTGCACTCTTTTTTGGGCAATTGTATCCGACACCATCTGCACTCTTCACGTGTACTCAATTTCTCAAAATTACAAGGACCGTTTGTTGAGCGGTACTTAAGTGTTGTTCAACTTTTCAGTAGCATTTAAATGCAGTTCAACATTTTTAGATAAGTTCAATCACTTTTTAAGTCAATTTAACTATTTAAAAAGTCTCTTGAACAACGGCTAACTGTCATCGGAGTTAGAAGGGTAATTTTTGGAGTTAGAAGGGTAATTTCTCGAAGACTGAAAGCAATTTGAAAAGCGTAAAAAGCAATTTTTCTAAAAAATAATTTTTTTCTATTTGGCCAGTTTGAATTCTAAACGGTTAATGGGATAATGGTTTAAAATTTAACAGTTTTTCTTGTTTTTTGCTAATATTAAAATTTAGTAGTTCATAAAATACTCTAATTGGTTAATGAAATAAATTCATACATGTGACATAAAAATATTCCTCCATAATTATCTATAAAAGAATTATAAAAAAATTGGCAAAAAAATACCTAATTAGGTTGGCCTAGTGGTGTTGGTTTGGGACCTAGGAGTGTGCTCATTCTCAAGATCTTATGTTCAATTTAACAGTAAAATTTGCTATTACTATATTTGTTTTTGAATGTTGTGTTTTAATATCATTATATATATATACACACACACACACACACACATACACATATATACTATGAGCTCGTTTGGATTGACTTATTATTGAGTTTATGAAAAATAGTTTATATAAATAAATAAACTTTAATTAATTCACAGGTTGTCACTAAAAAATTGTATGTTCATAAATTGTTTTTTTTATAAACTACCATCACAAGTTTATAAATAATACATACTCAAATACTTATTTATTTGCATAAGATATTTTGCTTGAGCTCGAAATTAAGTTTATCCAAACATGTACTATGTTAAACTTAATACACATGTATAACTCACCGGAAATGAAGATTAGCTACCAACAAAAATTTTAAACCAAAAAAACAAAAGATATGTCAAACCATGTGTCTGATGCAATATAGCGTGGACCTTTCATTTCCAAACATGTACTATATTAAACTCAATACACATTAAAATTCCTTCAGAAATGAAAGGTCCACGCTATAATGCATCATACACATGGTTTGTAACATATCTTTTTTTTTTGGTTTAAAATTTTTGTTGGTAGCTAATCTTCATTTCCGGTAGTTATACGCTTCAATTGAATTTTTTATACGAAGAGTCATATACTTCTAATCACTTGCTTATAATTTAATTTTAATTCCTTTTAGATCAATCTATAAGAGGTTCAAATTCCTCATCAACTGAACCAATTCATCAACTGAAATTTTGCAACATATAATGAGTAAGATATACAATGTCTTTAGCGTGCAAACAAACACTAAAATAACTTCTTAACTTTTAAGAAGGCTTCTAGTAGCACCATAAAATAGTACACGCTTCCTTAGTTACAAACATGGTTTAACCAAAACTTCGGATGTTTTTTGTTTTGTAAAAAAAAGATGCTTTTTTTTGGCAGACAAAAAAAAGATGCTTTTTGTATTGTTAAATAGGAAAAGTGTTCTTTTATAGTTTTTTTTGTGTGAACCAAAATAAATTGATTGAGAGAGCCAAATGACATTAGAGTTAGTTTACAATGGTTTGGAGGGACTAAAAATACTTCTCTCGGATCCTAACCCCCAGTCGTTGGGATTCGGGAGTTACCGAACCTCTTAAAAAATAAATATCAAACCGTGATCGAAAGTTACTGAGATACCCTAAATGCACAACACTTAACCATACTGAATAGAACACATAGTTGTTAACACAAAACCATTCACCACACTATTCACATTTAACAAATTCATCACATTCAACAAACTTCAACACATTCAACTAAATTCAAACACAGTAAAAATGAAACACATTCAAGTAAATTCAAACACAAAGTTCATACATGCCACGTTGAAACACATTCAAACACACTTAGCATTCATATGAAAAATGTTCAAAATACCATTACACATAATTTGTGACATGAATGTTACAATATTAGGATACCATTATACAACATAGTCATCATAATCAGGTGGAAACATAATAAAAAACAAACTACTAGGCGAGTCAGCGTGCAATCTAAGCCTTACATGATATTGGGTGGCCGACTCTATTTTTTTGAGCAATTTGTTGTAGAGTAACATATTAATCGGTGTATTCCAAACTAGTTTTGCATCTCATCAATTGTCATGATTTTAACCCTCCACATATCTTCAAAGTATCAAGAGTTTAATTGTATTCTTATTTTATATCAAAACCTCCATATTTACTGGCCTAGGTCCCTCTATAGGAGCCAATAGCATGGGATGTGAGACTCTGTAGAACTAAGAAATGTAACACAAAACAACTTGCCTTCCTGTCTCCACAAATAGACCCCGCATATCGAGAGTTACGTTTCGAGAGGAGTATTTTTTGGTATTTGAGGGGCTTGTGAGCAATTGAAGGGACATAACGTGCAAAATTCTATACCTCCCAACCTCATAGCCTAAACGTGGCTATTCATAGTTGGACACCTTCATACAATTGTGTTTGTCACTTTGTCTAGATAAAAAACAAGGAGTTTAATTAGTTTTTTTTTTTTTGCTTAACTGCAGTTTTAATATCTTTTTTTGGGTCTTTTTTTTTTATTTTCGCAATTTTAGTTTTCTATTTTAAATTTTTTGATCAACTCATGATTTTGACCATTTAATTTGGTCACGTGGAAATAAATTCACGTGTGATTGATGCTGGTCGATTTCAACAGTTATGTGAAGCCAAAATTGATATTTTTTAACAATGTGTTAACAATTGGTTTTGATTTTAACTTTTTTTTTAAATTGTATTATGGGAACTGCCGAACCATTTCATTATTTGTCTTCCATAACATTAATTTCAAAGGAAAAATGGAAATTTTGAGGGCTCGGAAGCAACAGAGGCCCTGGAGAAACACAATTCTAACCTAAAAACATAGCAAGAAAACAAACAAGACCATTGTTCTTTAAACATCTAGTAATTTCTCTCAGGCATCCACCAAACGGGACTTTCACTTGACACTTTTAAAATCGGTTCATCCAATTTAAAAATGTGCCAAATGGTAGTTAGTTACCGTTCGACTTTTTCTATGTGTCTCAACTATTGTCAACAAACAAATGAGATCTCATTCCCAAGCCCAAGCCTAACCCCAACCCACATCGTTTTTTAAGAGGTCCATGATACTCTAGATTAAGAAATATGGAAACGTTAACTATTGTACTTGGGGCATTAGTTGAGAAAATCAATGTAGAAATATTGTATTGGAAAATATGAAAAATTGTATATTTAACTTTTTGAAAGTCAAGAATTTGTTGTTTTCAATGAAAATTTTCTACTTTTTTCTCAACAAAGACACTAGTTAACTTGAACCTAAAAAATAAAAGGCAATAGTCAATTTGGTTCTTGAATGTGTAACGAGTAGACACAATTGACCCTTATGCATCAAAACTTTAAAATAGCCCTCTGAGCCTGTATTTTAAGTGCTTGTGTTTTCGACAGGAGGTTTGCTACGAGGAAAGGTTTCTGCAAGTGTAAACTAAATATAAATATGATTCGACAAGATACAATTGATGTTGCCATTTTCGAAGTTTATGGATTCGACTAGAAGGAATTCAAATCCTCTCTGAAGAGGCAAAATCAAGGGTCGAAGACGTGTGTAAGTTGAATCAAGTGTGTCAAAGATTTATAGTCGAGGACCGTTGGTTTTTCAGTTATTTTACATAGGAAATAAGAGTCATAAATCATATACAAAATTCTTCATGCTCAAATTATTCAAGTTACAGAGAGAAAAGAGTAACAAGACAATGTATGTTTGATTTGATGAACCAACATTCATTTATGCAATGCAAATTACTTTTTTTTTTTTTTTTTTAAAAGTTTCATCACTTTATCTTTAAAGTTCTTGTTTATTTAGATTCTCAAAATCTTGTTGATCCTGTTGAACAAGGCAATTTTCTTCATCTTTTTATATTAAAGTACATGATGAACATCCAAATATTTTTTGGAAAAAACATTGCACAACATGTTTTTGAATTTTTAGTTTGATCTTTCAAGTAACATGTTAAAATTAGCATTTTGTTTACCAAAAACACCGATAAACAAGCCCTTGATTGTACACTTTGACATATTAGTCCCTCCATACACTTCCTTATTCTCATATTACTTACTTTATGTACTTACTTATTATCATACTAGTTCTTATGAAAATAATTAATGTCAACATTGATGGATTATTTTAATTTCAGAGACTATTTTGACTAACGAAGTATACAATAAGTAACTATTTTAAAATTTTGATACATTAAAGAACTATTGTGGCTCGTTATACATTTAGCCCCTTTTAAAAACATTTTTTTTTAGGTTAAATAGATTTTTGATCCATATATATATATGAACTTTTTGTTTTAATCCCTAAAAAAAAATTCACTTTTTAATCGGTTCATACTTTTAAATAAACTCATATGTAGCCTTCATATTTTTTAATGAAAATTTTCAAAAAAATTAGAACAATACCAATCATACTTGATCAGAAGTTGACTGCCGGTGCTTGATATGCGGTGGTTGATATGGTGGTAGAATGCGTCAAGAATGCTTCTTGGAATGATGGGTTGTGTACCTGCAGGTGCTCCGACGCTCAAGTCAGTAGAGATCAGAGAGTGAGGGTTTAGAGGAAGAGATAGATTCTACCTTGGGGACTGCTGCGAGTCCCCTATATATAGAGTTGGAGGGCTGCAGAGTCGTTGTAATGGCACATCAGGCTCTGGCGGTTACGAAATCGTGGGAAGTGTAACCGTTAGAGAGATTATTGCGGGAACGTGCAGAGAGACGTTGTGGCTCGTTTGAACCGGTCCTGCTTGCTCCGCGCACCCCCTCGTGAGGAAGAGGTGTGTTGCAAGTAATGCTGTCAAACGTCGTATTTGGGCTTTGGATTGTATTGGGCCTAAGTAAATGGGCCAAAACTCCTTTTGTCCGGTCCAAAACAATTACAATAGTCTCTAAAAAAATAAAATTTCTTAAAATAATATAAATAAAATATGGACTTTTTATGATTTTGAGCCTTAAAAATTCATATTAAGTTTATCTTTTGTTAAAAAAAAATGGAGAGATTCTTTTTTCTAGAGAATTTTGGAAAGATTCTTAAAATAGTTATATATTCGTGAAAATTTTCATTAAAAAATATGAATGCTACGAATGAATTGATAAAAATTAGAGATCAAAATAGTGATTGAAAATTTTTTAAAGACTAAAAATAAAATAAAAATAAAATTTTTAAAAATTAAAATGAAATATTTCTATTTTATAGGAATTAAAAAGATATTAATGTTATGAATATTATAAGTGGATATCCATATAGCAATTGAGTTATTGGTCATACTATTATGTTATTGAGCTATTTTATGCTTGCTCCCCAAGTCATTGGTACTTGTTCTCCAAGTCATTATATTTCTCTGAGTTCATATGCAACCTAATTAGATACCAGAGTATAATAATATAGTAATCTAATGATCTTTCTTCTCTCTCTATTCTCTCTTTTCTTTAATGTTGTTTTTCTTATTCTTATTCTAATAGCAATTAAGTTTTTTTCATTTTTTTTTTGAGGAATTTTTTTTTTGTTCGCACGCAAATTCAGAACCGTAATTTTCTTTCTTCTCTTTTCGTAACTACCACCGGCCACCAGTTTCTCGGCGTCGCTCCGGTCGCCGTAGTCGATGACGTCTTTCAGTTGGTCTAATCAGTTTCAGCAATTTTTCCGTCGACCATTTTTCTCCCCACCGTGCACTGACATTGACAACCAGCGCGCCGGAACTGTAGCTTCACCGACGTGTTTTCTTTCTTCACAGTAAGAAAACTTAGTAGAAATTACCTTACTCAATTTGAAGGAAGTGCATGCGTGTATTATTTGAAAATTTTAAATTTTTATGAGCAATGTTTATTTTATGTTATTGATCATTTAATTAAATTTGTGTGAATGAATTAGATTGTGTTATATACTACGGAATTGGGGTTAATTGATTGATAAACTATGCAGCAAATATCTTTTAACCTCTGTTTGAACGAAGTGCATTCATGCATCATTTGAAAGTTTTGAACTTTAAGCACAGTTCCTATTTTTTGTGATTGAATGAATGATACTAATACAATTTTCACTTTATGCACAATTAGTATTCTATATGTTTGATTTATTATATGTTTATGCCCGATAAACGACATAAACAATGTTGTGGGTTTATCAGAATGAATGAATGATATTAATAAGATCTTCACTTGTTTCAGTTTTCTACAATGGGTAAGAAAAAGTCAGAGGATTCAGGACCATCTACAAAGGCTAAACAAGGTAGCAAAGATGTTTCTAAGAAGGAAAAAATTTCTGTCTCTGACATGTTGGCTAGTATGGATGAAAAAGCTGATAAGCCAAAAAAAATATCTTCTTTCAATAAGCCGAAGCCAAAACCTGCTCTGAAAGCTTCTGCATACACTGATGATATTGATCTTCCTCCCTCTGATGATGATGAATCTGAAGAGGAGCAAGAGCAAAAACATAGGGCTGATGTTAAGCCACTTGAGGTGTCTATTGCTAAAAAAGAGTTGAAAAAGCGTGAAAAGAAAGATATTTTAGCTGCCCATTTGGCTGAACAGGCAAAGAAAGAAGCTCTTAGAGATGATCATGATGCTTTCACTGTTGTCATCGGAAGTCGGGCTTTGGTTCTTGATGGAGACGATGGTGCTGATGCTAATGTCAAAGATATAACGATAGACAATTTTTCTGTGTCTGCTCGTGGTAAAAAACTTATGAAGAATGCATCAGTGAAGATATCTCATGGAAAACGGTATGGTTTGGTTGGGCCGAATGGAATGGGCAAGTCAACACTTTTGAAGCTTCTTGCTTGGAGGAAGATACCAGTACCTAAGAATATTGACGTCCTTCTGGTTGAGCAGGAGGTAGTTGGTGATGATAAAACAGCGCTTGAAGCGTTGTTTCAGCTAATGTTGAACTAGTTAAAGTTCGTCAAGAAGTTGCTGATTTACATAATGCAGCTTCTAGTGAAGAAGGTGCAGATAAAGATGATACTAATGCGGAAGAGGATGCAGGAGAAAAGTTAGCTGAGCTGTATGAACAATTACAACTGATGGGGTCTGATGCTGCTGAATCTCAAGCATCAAAGATTTTAGCTGGTTTGGGTTTTACAAAGGATATGCAAGGCCGTCCTACAAAATCCTTTAGTGGGGGTTGGAGGATGAGAATTTCTTTAGCTCGATCACTTTTTGTGCCGCCCACTCTATTATTGCTCGATGAACCCACTAATCATCTTGACCTGAGGGCTGTTCTCTGGTTAGAAGAATACTTGTGTCGCTGGAAGAAGACTTTTGTGGTTGTATCACACGATAGAGATTTTCTCAATACAGTATGCTCTGAGATTATTGACTTGCATGATTTCAAACTTCATTTCTATCGTGGAAATTTTGATGCTTCTGAAAGCGGGATTAAACAACATCGTAGGGAGGTGAATAAGAAGTATGAGATTTATGTCAATCAATTGAAAGCAGCTAAAAGGACTGGAAACAAGGCTCAACAAGATAAGGTGAAGGAT
>Ga0315914_1011264_pt1 | contig 10784 bp, 3 predicted proteins | sample MpolenodulesMG_FD_203920 | JGI IMG/M metagenome (GOLD analysis project Ga0315914, IMG submission 203920) | Medicago polymorpha root nodule microbial communities from Los Angeles, California, United States - elongated nodules | ecosystem: Host-associated > Plants > Roots > Nodule | place: USA... | reverse complement strand
TGGATATAATATTGAATATTTGAATATATGAGAGTTATTAATATTATCCAATCCAATTATTCATTAGAGAGTCCATCAAGCAAGGTCTATCGAGAATAATACAAGAAGACCCAATAGACAAGCCAATACAAAGGACTATCGAGATCACTACCTCGATGAGACACATAACATTATATAGGACACAATCTCCTAGACCACCTTGCAAAAGATAACACCTCGAAGAGACGTACAAACACGCTAACATCCTTAATGTGACACCAGGAACTACCTCGCTCCACCTCGTATACCGACATAACGCCTACACGCTCCACCTCCTTAGAGCATGACTTACATCAAGATAGATATCATATCGATCCAACATATTGGGATCTCATCTGAACCAAATATAAATGTCCATCTACCACGGGCTCCGTTACACTGAACAAATTCTCAGATATACATGAGTCGTTCCTACTTTCAAGGGACTCACTTGAACTAAATATACATCTTTGCCTATTTGGATGGTTATTTACTCTGATATCCAGATTAACCTTGTAACAAACCAAACTAAATCTAAAGAGAAAAAATTGCAACCAACATGGAGACCTTGAAGGGTTGAAGAGCTCAACTAACCTAGTCCGTCTGCTACCGGATAACATCTCACCTAACTTGAGCATTTGAGTCTCTTTTGCAGGAACCCTCTAGTGCTTTGGAGAAGAACTAGGAGAATGAGTGTAGTAGCAGTCAAGGAGTATATAGTCACCAATGAAGGAAGGACACACGCTGCTTAGGAGGTACACCCCCTTATTTATATAGGAACATTGGTGTCCACCGTGGAACCTCAATAAAATTATAACCCACTCTCTGCGGTCTCAATTATAAGAAAAAATTTACTTTTTAAATTCATTCAATAACTAATGTAATTGGTCTCTAAAAGTAAACTTTTGCTTATAACTGAGACCAGAGCGAGTAGGTAACAATTTGGCTTGAACTAGAAGCCAAATCCCATCAGAGAATTCCCAAAATGTCAAACATCACCAAAGCCCTCCCTGCAATAGCAGGGTTAACAACAAAACCTCTAGAGTGAACGAGAATCTCCATGATTCCCCATCGAGAGAATAACGATCGCAATCACGTACGTGACGCCTTGCTACACATGCATGTCCACAATCGCAGTCACATATGACACATTAAAGCACGTGGCTATTCAAATCGCACGCCATCAAGAAGACGTAGGACGCATAGTCCTGCAAATTCATATATTAACGGGATGCATAAACAAATGAAAATGACCAAAACCAGGATAACCGAATACAACGGGAGGAAGCAATCCAAGTCACTTCCTAGAAACAACAATTGCCATTGTTACAAGAGTTCGTCAAGTTTAGGAGTATAGAGAAAAATCTCCTCCCCACCCAAACCCCAAGAAGAAGGAGACAATAAAAGGATGCTACACAACTTCCTTTTTGTCTAGTGCCGCTTCTGCCTTTCCACCACGGAGGAATACGACGACAAGACATGTCCACAAGAGCAACTGAACTCCTTTAATGTCAAAATGAAGATTGAACGGGCGTCATATGCCCTCAAATGCATTGTCTTTTGATGCACATTGAAGTAAAACTTTTTTACTATGGTTCTCTCAGCTTCCTAGGAGATCGATGAGAACATGGAAGCAGTTGGCCAAGAAGTTTGTGTGTCGCTTTACTACAAGTCGAATCACCCAAAAGAGTTTGACTTGCCAAGTAGGTTTTAGAGCATCCACAATGGTAGTTCCTTAATAGGGACTGCTTAAATGGACCCCACGTTACACATCACTTATTTATAATATTTTAATAAAAGTACCTATTAAGGACTCAATGACTTCAATGGGAGTACACTAGTAAGGACTCCAATGAAAAGTTTAAATAGGCCCGACTAACTTTACATCATTAAACAAAAATAATCTATTTATTACATTATAAATTACCTCATAATATTTAATTATAATCCTTAAAAAAATTAAATTATAAAATATTTATTTATTCGTATGAACTTAAATTTCTGCCACATTTGCTAATAATTTGAAAATGGGAAAATTAACATTACAAATTTTACATTCCTTCGTTAAAAAATAATAATAATAATTTGCATGAATTACATTTTATTTAAAATGATGACAAATAGATAAAATAATATTTAAAACACCTATTAATTATTATTTTTGAAATCAAAACAACTATTAATTATTAAAGTATTACTTCTTTTGTAAACGAGACCATATTGTACATATATATGAATAATACAAACCTCCCCTAAAATTTGGTTAAAAGACACAAACCTCCCCTCTAGTTTCAATAATACAATTACCTCCCTTCAATTTAACTCTGTTAACCATCTGTTAATTCAGACTTACAGCAGAAAGCCTAAGTGCTATATATGAATTATCTCTATATGATTGAATGCATCAACAGCTACAACTAATTGAACCAATAATATTAATCCAAATCTTTTAGCGATGACAATCATGCGGTGACACTGTAATCCTCTCTAGTCTTCAATCTGTTTTCAATTATACTAATTAGTCTGAGAGGGTGCTTTGGTGAAGGCGTGAAGCTTCTGCATGGTGAAGGCGTGAAGCTATATTTCATGCCGTAGAAACAAATTGAAAAGATTTGACTTGTGTGCTTCTACTGTATGGTGAAGGCGTGAAGCTTATTTCATACCCACAAAAATTTAGAGCATAATTGCCATCATGGAGAGGGTGCTTAGTTCGTTCTCGTGGCAGATTGAAGGGAATTAAGTGGGAGGAGGGTATCTTCAAAATAAGAAAAACTGGTTAAAGATTTGTGAATCTCAGTTTAAGTCTATTTGAATTTTAACGGAAAGATATCAGGGTTAAGGGAGAAGGGAGGTATCAATCTATTATGAAAACTTAAGGAAGATTAGTGTCTATTTTAAAACTAGAGGGGATGTCTTTGTCATTTAAAGAAAATTTAAGGGAGGTGGGTGTAATTTTCTCTATTTTATTAATTCTTTTAAACGCGGGACCCGTTAGTTGTTTAGGAGAGATATAGTTACCCATTCCTTAATGGGAACCCATTTTTTCTTTCTCCAATAGATGGTCTTTAACAGGGAGTGATCTTTATTAAGTAAGGACCTCTCATTAAAGGTGCTTTTAGGTAGCGATAGGACGAGATGCCAAAGACTCTTATGGATGGTTTCAATGACACATTTTTTTTGAATTACTCTTATATATTACACATTTTTGTCTCCGACAAAAAATGGTCTGGACCCATTTATTTATTTTCCAATATTGGTCACCAACCTTAGCAATTGGTACCTCTAAAAAAATAAAAGCTTTAGCAATTGGTTCCGTACTTGTTTACATTTTCATATCGTAGGAATTGATATGAATCGTTCATTTAGTAACCGTTTGTATTTTGTACTTCCATTTGTCTTTCACCTGATGAGTACTTTCATTAATAATAAAATAATAATAACGACCAAAGCTTTTCATTCAATTAATTATTGATGCAATTAAACCATAGCCCAATTCAACTCCCTTCGCATTGCGTATATATATGCACAGCTTTAAGCCAAATCCAAATCCAAATCCTCACATCTAAATATCACTATCCAAGTCCCATAAAGGAAACATATAAAATTAGTCATGAAGCTTGAAAGAGAGAATACATACACCCTTCGAACTTCCCTCATGCTTTTGATGATCTTGTTATACACAACATCAATAAGAGCCCAAGAAGTTGGTAAATATTGTTTTAACTAAATTTTATTAATTCTTTGATTGATATTATGATGCCCTTTCTATCTAGAATAAATTATAGTCCTTTTATTTCTTTTTTATGTATGAGCAAATAAAAGAAATGAAATTGTGCATTTTGTAGAGGATGAGAGAGAGTTCGATTATATTGAAGGAAGTGAAAAGGGGCCACATCATTGGGGGGAGCTAAAAGAAGAATGGGCAGCTTGTAAACATGGAGACATGCAATCTCCCATAGATTTGTCTAATGAGAGAGTCAAAATTATTCCAAACTATCGTCAAGTTATCAAGACCAAATATAAATCTTCTAATGCCACTATCATCAATAGAGGCCATGATATTGCGGTGAGCATACATATTTCCATGACTTTTTGTTCTTGTTGTTAAAAGTTTTTTTTGGTAGAATTCTACTCCCACAAATGATTGTATGATTGATCCTAGAATCGGATAGAATTATATTTCCATGATTTTTTCGTTGGAATTACCTTTCGACCTGTATTACTAGAGTCCATATTTTCTTAGAGCTTTGAGACAAAAAAATATATTTGCTCCTTAATCTTATATATAAACATAAAGTCAAATAAGTCAAATGTATTTGGTTCAATTAGACAAAATACATAGAAGATTTTGCTTATATTTAAGACCAAAAAGATATAATATAAATTTAAACCCGGCTGCATTTATTGGACATGCTTATCACTATTCAGTGGCAGAGCCCTTCATGAGCTGGGGTGGGCCACGGCCCACCCGGAAAAATTGAAAAATTAACGATTATAGGTATATTTTACAAGATTTTATACAATTTTATGTCGGTTTTAGGTTTCGGTTGACTCAAATTCCCGCAAAGTGGTGTAGTGGCCCACCCGAAAAATTTAAATAATTCAATTATAGGTCTAATTTGTGAGACTTTGAACAATTTTTCAACGGTTATAGTTTTCCGCGGTTTCAAAAGTGACATACGTGATTTTTGTGATGCTTACACGCATGTTAGCGGAAGCTTATAGACCTACGAATTTACATGAGTTTCAAATCTCTCGCTTATTGTCCTGTCAACTGAAAATTCTCTTAGTTAACAGTTGTAATGTACAAAAAAGTTTTATAATTTATGGTAGTTGTTAAATATGTAATTATTTAAGTATCCACTCTAACTTTTTAGTCAAACTTCGTCATTTCAACTTTGTACTTGATGCTTATTACGACTTTAATTTGTGTTTATATATTATAATTAATTTTAGTGACCCACCTAAACCTTTTTTTTTCTGGCTCCGCCACTATCAGTATTCTTACGTTACTATACTAGTATACCATATAGTAGTACTAGTATCTTTTACTATCAATTATTTTATATAATACTATACTAGTATACCATATAGTAGTACTAGTATCTTTTACTATCAATTATTTTGTATAATAATTGCTTTTTTATTTATATCACTTTTTTATAATATTATTTATAACAATTTTGTAGACTGCTTCTGCACAAAACTCATGCACATAAATAATTTGTAGTACATAAATTGACTTTGGAAGTTTACTCCATCCCAAGCTTTGGTTTGCTGCATGATTGCAAATTATAGATATTGAAAAAATCATACCAAAATAAATATCAAAAAGATATATATATATTTTTTATTTCAAATAAATTACATTTTGATTTCACATATGTTTTTTCAAATCAAAATTAATCTTATTTGAAATCTTGTCAGACACTAAATATAACCGATTGATATTTGTATCTTGATTCGTCGTATTATGGAAGTTTAATCTTCTCTTATACTCAACCTTTGTTGGTAATATTTTTTTTAATTAATCAGAAATGGATTTGTATGTTTTTCAATTTGCTGAGGAAGCATTCATTATCCTACTAGTTGTGTCATCATCCAACAAACATTTGACTTTTGGTATTCTGACTATAATGCAATAAATACTGCTTGTATAGTTGTGTTTGTTGATTAAAATTAGGGCACTCTTCAAGCATTTTTAATGAAGAAATTATTTTTTAAAAGAGTAAAGTTTTCAATTGCTAATGTAATAAATGCATAAATTTTCATAAATTTTTTCTATTTTAAATGCTTAAAGAGTATCCTGGAGCCAATCGGTAACATTTCTCTTAAAATTATGTTTATGTTTATTTGCTATTAGGTAATCTATAATCTATATATGTGATTGTCGTAGGTATTTTGGAGGGGTGATGCTGGCTCAATACGCATCAATGGAACCAAATTCTTTTTGCACCAATGTCATTGGCACTCTCCTTCTGAACATTCCATTAATGGCAGGAAGTATGTATTGATAGAATTTTTTTTAAATAAAAAAAAATTAAGGTTGATTAGACTCTGAGATTTAATAGATTACTCTAACCAACATTCTTACATTTTATCCACCAATGAAATTCTCGCATTCTAAGGGTAGAGTAATTTGAACTCAACATTTTGAGGTATGAAAGCATAAACATTGTGTGTGGTATTTGCATATGTGAGCAAAACTTGTCAGAATGGACACCACTAATTAAGTTTCTTTGGGTGGTGATATTAAGGTGGCTTTGTCGTATTTTTTTGTTGTCTTTAACAATAAAACGGTGCTTTTTTTTAGGGAATAAAACGGTGCTTTTGGCTGGCACTTTTTGAATTAAAATGATAAAAAAATATAAATTATGAATATTTTGTGCAATTAGTGGAAATCTATTTTAGTGTTTTGGATAAGTGATATGAATATTTATAAAATGTAGTTAAGTTATTTGAATAATTAAAAAATGTTGAATGATATAATATAGATGCTTTGAGTTGACTTGTAAGTAACAGTACAAAGTACCAACCTTAGTTAACTTCCTTGCTAGAAAATTTAAGAATGGTCCCTTTTAATAAATTATGTTAGGCATTTTGTACTTTTATTTTATGATATACATCAAAATCAATGAAAACACACGATTAAGTTAATCTTTCAAGTAATCTTTCTCTAGAAAAGAAATTTAAAAGTGTCTGAAATTCAATGGTGTCAATTCACTCAATACACCGTTGGCCGTTAGGTCTAGCGGAATAAACTAATTTTCCATGACGTGACGATTCAAGATTCAAATCTTAATTTAAAGAGCTATACATATTTAATGTCCGACTGTACCTTACCTTGAAAATGATTACCTCCCATGGAGGAAATTTGGGAGAAACTAGCAAATTACCTGAATACATACTTCTTTTACAAAAAGGAGTCCATATCCATTTGGTTGTGATTTTTAAGTAGAAATTCAATAGCTTATGAGAATTTTCATCTTGAGTTGATTAGATATGACTTAGAGATGCACATGGTGCATGTAAGTCCAAATCCTAAGGGAAACAAGATTGCTGTGGTTGGTGCTTTCTATAAAATTGGTCGTCCCAATTCTTTTCTCTCTCAGGTGATGACTTCATAAAGTTATTGTAATTTAATTTCCATCATTACTCTAATATCAACAAAACAAGTCTTATAAAGAATGAATATGTGAATTCAGTTGGAAGAAGACATAAAGCACATGATTGATGAAGAAGAAGAAAGAGTAATAGGAGATAAGGATCCCTCACAAATCCAAACAAAAGGCAAGATATATTATAGATATGTTGGCTCACTCACAACTCCTCCTTGCACTGAAGGTGTCATGTGGAACCTTGACAAGAAGGTAAAAATTGCAATCAATTGAATCAACTCGATCATAGTTAATTTGATACTCTGCACTTGGTTTATGAACCAAATGAGCTGAAAATTAAGTTCGTTAACTTAATCAACTCAACTTGAGCTATATATAGTTCGACTTGATTGATTGATGTGATGACTCAAGTTGAGTATTGAGCCGAACAAATTCTATTGAGTCAAACTGAATCAAGTTCAACTCCACTTGATTCGTGCTCAGCCTTATTTACTCATTTTTCTTCTTTGAATTGCTGCATGAGATATTGTTTCTCTTGATTATTGTGGCTTTCATTGATTTGGAATTTCCAACAACCCTATTCAGATAAGGACAGTTTCAAAAGCACAAGTGGATCTTTTGAGGCAGGCAGTGCATGATGTAAGTAACTCATAATGTGCAGTTATTCAATGTAAAATTCCAACTTTCATTAGATAAAAGCACAAATTTACTGTTTTAACTGTGGCTAACTTTGCAGCATGCAGAGATGAATGCAAGGCCAAGGCAGCCACATAACAATAGAGACATACACCTACACAAATACTTCCCTTTCAAACAAAGCAGCACAACAAAGAACTAAATTCTGAGCTTACTCATGCTGCACAACAAGTCATAATGATGATGATGATGATGTTTATCAGTTTATGTGTTGAACTTCATGATTGTTGTTGAACTTTATGATTGTTGTCATAATTTATTTTTATTTTTTGACAAAATTGTTGTCATAATTTATATATACAACATAATAGTTTGTGGTCGTAATACTCTAAAAATCTAGAAAAATATTTGGTTCCTTTTAATAACTTAGTTGACTTCCTTGCTAGAAAATTTAAGAATGATTCCTTTTAATAAATTATATTAGGCAGTTTGTACTTTTATTTTATGATAGACATCAAATCAGTGTTAAAAAATTAGACGCGTATATTAAACTGGTAAGACATATTTGAGTCATACTTCAAATGAATTCTAAACTTTTAGGGAGCACACATTCACACATGAAATGAATTCACACCATAAAGTAAATCTTTCATTTGTATTTTTCTCTTGAAAAGAAACATAAAAAATGTGTGAAATTCAATGGTGTGAAATTCACTCAATACACTGTTTGTCGTTAGTTCTATCGGAACAAACTAATCTCCTATGGTGTGATGATTCAAGATTGTTCATAATTATAATCCTACAAGTTATTCCTAAAAAAATTTCCTTCAAAATTTTAATTCTATTAATTAATCATTAAATTAAAAAAATAGAAATTTAAATTAAAAAAAAGAATTTATATATCCCCACTAACTCATGTCACTCACACATACAACACAGAAAAATAAACCACATATTATCTCTCACTAACCCACCATTCTCATGATTAAATTGTCCACAAGCAACATCACTCATAAATATACACTATACATGAGTGAATTCATAACCAATAAACTCTTCAAACCACACGTAATACATGCAGCTTTTACAATAATTACACATTTACTTTCCTCCTTTCTTAATATATTTCTCTTTTTCTTTGATTGTTACTAGTATAGTGACCCGTGCCAAGCACGGGGAAATAAAAAACTTTTTTGATTAAATGTATAGATTTTATATTATGTTATCTTAAAGATATAAGTGTGGTTATAATTTAAATTTGATATGGAAAAAAATATCATCTTAATTTTGTATATATTTTGAAATATCTAAACATTGCACATAACAATTAAAGTATTTGGATTTATACTTATACTAATTATTTGTAGTATAAGATGTACTCATTGTTAAACTTAGCATATGTAATTTTTTTTGCAAAAATACGCCGACGTACTGTATATTATCATTTGTTGACATAATGTATTTTATTAATCATAAAAACTAAAAAAAATGTATTTTTTTTATATAATAGTTAGTGTCAGATGTATACACCTAGTCTGTGAATGCAAACATTAATTTTTTTTACGTGTGTGTATAAATATAGTTTGGGCTACAGAAACGCCGATTGTTATTTGTTTTTATTTTTTACAAAACCAATGGTCTAATGTAAATATTGTATTTTAGGGTAACAACAATGGAAAAAAAAGTCCTGCGTATTGTTATACCTGAAAAGTGCATCAATTAAAAGTCAATGGCAAAAGGATTTACTTATATAGAAATTGCATGTCCTGTAATGACCAGTACGCCTTACAATGAAATTTAAAAAAAACGACTTCCAAACAATACGCAAATTTAGTTTTCTAAATTATAGCAACAACAATTCTAAAACATAACCAATGATCATACTTTTTGAAAAACTTCACGATACACAACATTTATGGTCTCCTTGCAAACATTATTTTCTTCATCCAAGATGAGCAGCTTCAAACCTTTTCTAGAAGTAACTCGAGAGACAGCGACATAAAGTTGTCCATGCGTGAACACAGGCTTAGGAAGATAAACTCCCACTCAAGATAAAGATTGGCCCCGACTTTTATTTATTGTCATTGCAAAACAAAGCGTTAATGGAAATTGTCTGCTCCTGAATTTGAAGGGTAGTCCTGGATCACTCGGAATAAGATTCATCTTGGGAATGAATACCCTGGTGCCTACCCTTTTTCCTGTAATTACGGTAGCAGCTATCGTGCTCTTCCCTAGATGTGTAACTGTCAGCCTCGTACCATTACACAGTCCATTGGCCTGATCGATGTTTCTCATCAGCATAACTGGACATCCCACCCTTAGTATCAACCGGTGATTTGGAATTCCAGAGCTCTTAATACCATTAAGAAATTCCGTTGTGAACCACTCACTTTGGACATTAGAATTTTCACCCGATCGACAAACGGAATCAGAGCATAAATACTCTTTCTATTCACCTGGAATCAGTGACATCATATATTCGTTAACATGCTCAACTGAATCAAGCGTTGGTGCGAGTATTCCCTTTTCTTGGAAAAATAGCGGGTCACCAAGGTTATCATTCAAATCGGGATACACAAAGTCTATAAGTGACATCAACGGATTTGTTGTATCCGATATGAGCAAATCTTCAGGAATTTCTACCTTCATTTCACCATTCTCATCCGAAGCGTCGTTGCCGTCTCCAATTGAGAGTATCCACTTGCCAAAATTAGCAATTTCTTCCTGCTCTGTAGGTGAAGGAAAATCGAATGCGTTTTCAGAATAAAGCAGCGGATAAAAATTCGATTTTCTTACCTCGAAGTGTGGAATCTGAAAGCTGGAAACTGGAATCACGATCACAGCAAAGCAAGCAGCAAGCAACAAAGCCTCTAGCAAGTCCACATGAACGGTGCTCCTCCAAAACTCGGTGCTAGCCAAAGAATCAGAAGTGTCAGAGAGCTAGGGTTTCTTCAAAACGTCCAACCCAAAACTTCAGCACTAGGGTTCTATTTATAGAACTCCTAGTGTGCT
>Ga0315914_1011263_pt1 | contig 10785 bp, 7 predicted proteins | sample MpolenodulesMG_FD_203920 | JGI IMG/M metagenome (GOLD analysis project Ga0315914, IMG submission 203920) | Medicago polymorpha root nodule microbial communities from Los Angeles, California, United States - elongated nodules | ecosystem: Host-associated > Plants > Roots > Nodule | place: USA... | reverse complement strand
AGACCAAACAAATGGTTCCAGCTTTTAAGAGTACTCCATTCACGCGTCTCACCACCCTACATTACATTCCAATTTCCCTAACGTACATATATATCTCACACACATATATATATAGACCCTCTTTTCTAATTCTAATTTATTAATGGCTTCTTCTTATATTCGCATGAACAGTATGCTGCTGATTGGAGCTATGATAGTTAGCTCCTTGATAGCTACATGCTCTGCAAATTTCTACCAAGATTTTGATCTAACATGGGGTGATCACCGTGTGTGGTCAGCTTCTTTCACTTTCTCTCGACAAAGTCTCAGGCTCTGGCTTCCAGTCCAAGAAAGAGTACTTATTCGGTAGAATTGATATGCAACTCAAATTGGTTGCTGGAACCGTCACTGCTTACTATTTACGTAGTACTTTTTCCATCTAATCATTCAAACTCATACAGTTTGATTCTTTTCTTGTCTTTTTCACATTATATATTATATTCTTTCCTTGTTTCTTTTTCAAAACCTAGCTACTTTAATAATTAACATGCAATGCTTCTTCATGAAATCAAAAGCTTTACGAGCATTTTCCTTATGGTGCAGTTGTCATCACAAGGACCAACTCACGATGAAATTGACTTTGAGTTCTTGGGAAACGTTAGCGGTGATCCTTACATTCTCCACACAAATGTGTTTTCTCAAGGCAAAGGAAACAGAGAACAACAATTCTACCTCTGGTTCGACCCTACCAAGAACTTCCAAGTAACCAAATTAAAACTAATATATTCATGTTCGAATAAACAACTTAATTAGTTAAGTGCTTATTATAACACAAACACTTATCTTATAACTAAATTAACATGTTGATATATAAATGCAGATTCTTGGTTGACAATATCCCAATAAGGATCTTCAAGAATGCTGAATCTATTGGTATTCGTTTCCCAAAGAACCAACCGATGAGAATATATTCAAGTCTCTGGAACGCTGATGATTGGGCTACAAGAGGTGGTTTGGTGAAAACTGATTGGTCCAAAGCACCCTTTACAGCTTACTACCGCAATTTCAAAGCTACTGAAATCTCCTCTGTCTCTTCCACTTCCTTCTCTGATTCTGCATTGCAGAGCAACGAGCTTGATGCTTATGGTAGAACAAGATTGAGATGGGTTCAGAAGTATTTCATGATATATAATTACTGCAAAGATCTTCAGCGATTTCCACAAGGTATTCCTGCTGAGTGTAGAACATATAATAGCCATCTTATTTTACAACAGTTCTGTCAAATGTATTTGATTGTCGTTGTTTTAATTTATTATGATTCTTTGATTTACTATCTTCCTCTATATTTTTCTGGCGTCTATTCTAATTCTATGTAACACATGATGAAATAAATCAAATTCTTTGTACCACGTCCTTACCGGTTCTCAATCTACTCAGAACGCTATATATACTTTGTTCGTATCCAATGTGACTAAATTGAAATATTTGATGCATATAGAACTCAACCTTCATTACTTTATAACTGTGAAGCGTTAAGAAAAATTTAGTAAAAAAAAAAGAATATGTGAGATTTTTGAAATTCAACATAGAAGCATTAAGAAAAATTTATACTAATATAGAATATTTGTAAAGCTTGACAACAAAAAAAAAAATTATAAAAGGATGCATCAATCATTTTTCATTCAAACATAATTAAAATGATAACAATTTAAAAAAAAATTACTTGTGAACAATAAAAAAAAATTGTTTATGAGATTTTTTGAATGAAATCTAGATTTTTAGGTTTGTATGATGAATATATGAGTTTAATGAGTTTTTGATTGTTTTAATAAAAAAATATATAAAGTTGTTGATATTTTATAATATGAAGGATTAAATCGGGGAAAAAATAAGATAAATAACGAAAGTGTTATATGAAATTAAGTTAAATGAAAAAAAAAAAACATTGTGAGGGTGAAAACATCTCATTTTTATTTTATTTTTTTTAATAAAATTCTAGAATAAAAATTTTATTTAACCTTTATTTAGTGTCATAGTTTCTTTTAGAAAGTATCATATACATGTTAGGCACATAAAGATTTTTATTCATTTAACCAATAGACATTTATAAAGAACGGTGTTGCTTTCAACAACAAGTGATTAATTTGGTTTTTCACAAACCAAATTCAAACCACTTACTCTTTTATTAATCAAATTTTGAGGAATGATGGGGATTCTTACATAATGCCCAAAACAACAATCAAACATTGACGGATGAATTCATGATAAAAAAGTACCTAGTATGATGGTTATGACAAAGATTTTCTCAGGTATCCAATATTCTTGCGATAAGCCTAGAAATCGAACCCAAAGTTGAGTCGTAGTCTGTTTATTCTCAATATGATTAAAGTCAGGTTTCCATCGAAACAACCTTAAAAACCCTAGATTGAGATTCCACGATGAGACAATATGAACACTTCTCACATCCTCTAAACAGGATAAAGTGAATTCATAAAATCCATTGTCAAGAGAAATCATTCCCCACCTTTTGGTCGACTTCAAAAGGTCTGATAACTTGGTTTGCAAAGCCTCCATCTTGAAAGAAGGACCATCTTTCTTGAGGATCACACAACCATATAGCTATTTTTGCAACTTTCTAATTCAACTAGGTATTCCTTTTTGGGTATGTCGATAGTTATGTCTTTCCCTTTAACACATAGCCTAGGTAGCCAACTTGACGAAAAGTTACAAATCTTTGTCAATTATTGCACTTTTTTTTTTACTGTAGTTGCGATGACGATGTTGAGGCGTGGTTGTTAGGGTTGATCGAGGAATTTCAAACATGCTTATGACGAAGAGGTAATCATGAACGATAAGGATCATAAGCCTCTGTTGGAGGCAAACCCTAAGTTCAACAACACCCGACACTGAAACTGCAAGAAGAAAGCATGCAACCACCAACGAAAATCGCGAGACAATTAAAACAAGGATGCTAAAGAAAAACACATAAGAAAACTGCAAATCCTCACAATCCATAATTCCAATCGCAAAGAAACCATATAACAAGTTGAAGAAGAAGGAACTTAGAAGAAAGAGCCGTAGAAATGTTAAAATTGTAGAAAACTACGACCCCAATTAGGGGTTCAGGATTGCTTAAGAAACACCATTTTAAAGCGGTAGTCATTTGGGCCAAAGAAAACTGACGAGGAAGAGATTCAAATGGAGGAGTAACACAGAGACGTTGGTGAAGAGGCACGTTGGTAAAGAAACACCAAAGTAAAACCCAATTGAATAACAATGTTAATGAGTTTTAGACTAATACGTATAAATTAATATAATATTAATGTCGAGCTTTAGGCTATATCACATGGTGTCGATCTAGCCTGGACTCATGACTACAAAGATATAATTTGTGAATCTGATTATCTCTTCGTGCTAAAATTCATCAAAGAGGGAGTTCCGCATACTTTCCCATATGCTGCGACGGTAGATTACATTACATATCTGCTGACTAGGGACTGAAACATTATTCTTGTTCACATCTTATGGGAAGGAAACTTTTACGCTAACTGGTTGACCAAATTTGAAGCTGTTCTTGATAATGAGATCAGTGTTTATGATTACCATATAAATGTATTTTTCAAAGCACAGGTAAAAGACGAGTAATATAGTACCCTACCTATTGTTTTAAAATATGGTGGGTGTTTTTGTAACAACAAGGAGGTGTATAAATCAAATCATGAAGATGTGTGTGTACCAGTCCATATCTGTTTTACAAAAAAAAAAAAAAAAGTTAACAGTCCAATAGGCAGAAGAGTGCGATTCTTCTTACTTCTTGTCCGCCCTAAAACGAATCAAACTCTGCTTGCTCTCTTCTCTCTCGTTCGATTCATTCACCATGTACAGGAACGTTTCTTCACGCCTTAGAGCTTTCAGGGTTAGTACTTTTCAATTTCAAATACTTATTTCATATCCTAGATCTCAACCTCCACAAATATTTTCAATTTTTTTTTTAATTCAGTTTAATTCATTTCTCCCTATATACAAATTCATGAATCGTTTTTACTGATTATTACTGCTATATAGAATTCGAATTAGCTCGTTTATGCATTCGATATTATTTGATTAGCATGGGGTATTGATTTAATTTCGTTTTTAGATTTAAAATTTATCATAAGGTTAATTGTCTAATAGTTTTTTTTTATTGTGGTTAATCAATGAGTTTAGGCTCGTTCCTGCAATAGAGTACCTGCCACTACCCGATTTGCAAGTTCAAGTTCTGTTGCCCCGAAACAATCCTCGTCTGCTTTAGGTGGTCTGTTTGGATGGCTCACCGGATCATCCACTTCTTCGGTGCCACCTCTTGATTTCCCACTTCCCGGTGTTACTCTTCCTGCTCCATTGCCTGATCATGTTGCGCCCGGGAAAACTATTATTACTACGCTCCCAAATGGAGTTAAAGTCGCCTCTGAAACATCACCGGTATGAATTAACTTTTGGTCGTTGTTATGTATTACTCTTTATTCCACAATAACTGTCGCATTTGTCAAAAACAGATCGTCGCTTTTAGTTTCTAATTAGTTTAAAAGTATTGATACACATTATTCTTGCTATTCAGTCTCCTGCTGCTTCAATAGGTCTATATGTAGACTGTGGTTCAATCTATGAGACCCCATTAACTTTTGGGGCTACACATTTGCTCGAACGGATGGCCTTCAAGACCACTGTAAACAGGAGTCATTTTCGTGTGGTTCGTGAGGTGGAGGCAATTGGTGGCAATGTGCAGGCCTCAGCTTCTAGAGAACAAATGGGTTACACATTTGATGCTTTGAAGACCTATGTTCCTGAAATGGTGGAGTTGCTTGTTGATATTGTGAGAAACCCTGCGTTTCTTGATTGGGAGGTCAATGAGCAGGTACCTTTCATGAATCTTTATGAGGACTTCTAGAATGTTTTTACTGATTGTTTAGTGCACAACCCAGAGCATTTCTGTTGGAACTTGAAAATGTAAGTCGTCTTGAGGTGTCGACCCCAAAATGCCAAAAGACATTAGGCAAACCCACTGCTTTAAGGAAAAATTGTTTAATTAGTAATCATCACACATATAAGAGGGGAGTGAAAAGTTGGAGTTTGTTATGAGAAAGTATCAAAAGCAGAAAGTAGTCTTCCATGATTCTAAGAGATATATTAGAAAATTGATATAGACTTTAGTTGCATGAACATAAATGAAAAGTAGCTATAGCAGTAGTGAGCTATAGGAGGCCCCAAAAGAATCTATATGAATGCATGTGTGATAGTAAAACCTAATGGGGGACTGGAAAGTTGAATTAGTGCGATAAAATAATTATAACTGAAAAACTAGTGTGCTTCTATGCTAATCTTTTTTATAAATAAGTTATGTTTAGCAGTGTGTTTCAGTCTAGATGAAACTGCCTGTCAGCCATATTTTTTCCCTGTGTTTTCTTGCTTAATTGGTCCAGCTGTTTTTCATAGCCTACTGACTACTGTCATACTACATCAAAAATTCACAATTCCTATTTGTGTGTGTTTATAAGATGGTGTTGTTGGGTTTTATTTGGTCTTCAAATATGCATCTCCTGTCTCAAATTACCCTTTAGTTTGCATACCCCATAGTTTGGTGTGTGGTTTAAACTTTAAATGGTGATAGTTAATCTTTTAGGAACCTTAAAGATGGGCGCCTCAAGTATATAGTTACCAGCGCTCTGTCTTTGGCTTGCCTTATCGAACCACGGTACCTAGAGCTAGTTCTACTGGTTTAAACTTATATGTGTGACTGAATTTATATATTATAATCAACATACTATTTCGCGTTGAAAAAGAAGTTGTATCTAATAAGACAATCTGCTTAGATACTCTATACCCTTATCGGATTTATATATTTAATTTTAATTGCTTTATACAATGATGAAAAGTTGCTGTCAATATTAGTTTATTAGAATATGTTTAAAAGTAAGCAAGCATGGTTCATATGGGTAGTGTTGTATAAAGGTTGACAGATTTATAGTGACTCTGCACCTTCCTGATGCTTAACATTTGTCACGACCTTTTGATTTTTCTGCTATTATTAATAACTTATTAACACCACAATTTTATGTAGCTTCTGAAAGTGAAGGCTGAGATTGGTGAAGCTTCCAAAAACCCTCAAGACTTGCTATTGGAAGCAATTCATTCTGCTGGTTTTGCTGGTGCCTTGGCTAATCCTCTTTTAGCCTCAGAGTCAGCAGTAAATAGACTAAATGGCACACTTCTCGAAGAATTTGTTGCTGTAAGTCGTCAATGATACAAAGTTGATGTTTATGTATAATATAGTTTTAGTTGTCTCTCAAAAATCTGTTTTTTAACTGTTCTTTAATAACTTTATAATGAGACATCTAATTTTGTAAAATATCAGGAAAATTATACTGCACCTCGAATAGTACTTGCAGCTTCTGGTGTTGAGCATGAGGAATTGTTATCCATTGCTGAACCTCTTTTGTCCGATTTACCCAGTGTTCCACGTCCTGAAGAGCCAAAATCAGTATACACAGGCGGTGATTATCGTTGTCAAAGTGAAACAGGGGTATGCATCAAAAAATATATTTTTCTTTGTATTTCTGTTTATATCTCTATTTTTCAGTTAGGGCTCAAGTATCTGTCAAGTCTAACATTCCTTTAATTGCCAGAGGACCCATTTTGCTCTTGCATTTGAACTTCCTGGCGGCTGGCATAACTTGAAGGATGCTATGGTTTTGACTGTTCTTCAGGTCCTGATTATCTTTTATTTGTCTTCTTTTCCATTTTGTAAGGTGGCTTGAAATATGTTCAAGAATGGACTGTTCAGTTAGCTCCTTGAAATATGTTTATATTTATTATAGTTTCTATTAAGTCAGCATCTGACTTTATTATCTTACATAATTCAGATGCTATTGGGAGGCGGTGGATCATTCTCAGCTGGTGGGCCTGGTAAAGGGATGTATTCGCGGCTGTGTAAGTTATCTAGATGTATTCAGTCTTTTCTGGTTCTTTAGTTGACGCTTGGAACATAGATTTAAACTACTAATGCCATTCAAAAAAAATTAAGCTACTTGTGCTTAGTTAGTCAGTTACATATAAAAGACCTGTATATGACTCCATATTATTTGTGACGGTCTGGATTTTACATAGAACTTTTGCAACTAAGAATCATATTGCCCCCTAAGAAATATAAAATATGTATTATTTTGTAAATATTGTCACGTTAACATCCTTGTTTTTACACTTGCAGATCTTCGTGTTCTGAACGAGTATCCACAAGTTCATTCAATATCAGCATTCAACAATATTTACAATAATACCGGCATTTTTGGTATCCAAGTCACAACAGTAAGTCCCTCTGAATCTTACCCATATTGAAATCATATTTTTTGGAAATATTGGAATTTTTATGTGGATCAATGTTTATAGGTAATGTAACTAAAGGAATAAGGAAACTTTAAGTAAAACCTTAAAGCAGACCATAACCCTGACTTCAATGTGTTTAGGAGTCCTGAGATAATTCAACAATCACTTAAAATTCAAGTTCCCTCAAATCACAAGTATTGATGATTAACAAATATTGATGCCTTAGTGTGTATGTCGGCTTTGGTAGGTTTATGGGAATGCTTGGACATATTTGTGTTGTCTTCAGCTTATTATCCGTGGTTCATTTATTTAGTCTAAATGATATTTTGTGCAATTTAGGTCCAATCTAGATTAAGACATACTGTAAATCACTAAGATAAAAATATATACAATTATTCATATTTTTGTTACAATTATAGTGTATAGGAGCTGGACCCAAGCTGTTCAGGTTATCCACAACCATATGAAACTTGAGGGAATCTGTTTTTCGTAGACGTAAATCAAGTCATCTGTTTTGCCTAAAAAAGTAAATAGGGACATCTGTTCTGGTGTTATTTTATCAGGGATATTACTGAATATTTATAATACAGTATGGAAGAAATGGTTATTTGTCTGTTTTTAATTGATATTTAATTAGTTTTGTGTTATAAGTGTTGTTCAATTGATCACTACAGCTTGTGATCCTTCTATGAATACTGTCTCAAATCTGTGTTTATTCACTGTTACAATTATTCTATTGACATATGTAGCATGTAATGCTGCTTTCTTTGCCTTGGTTGGAATTATTTTACTTTTGCATGTATTACTAATATTTAAAGGAAAATGATTATTAAGAAAAGCGTAGCATTGAAAAGTGTAGCATTTAAGGTTACAATTACATTCAATGACATACCTTTCAGTAAAATTTGATGTTTTTATACTTCTAAATCGGTGCTCCTAGACCACTTGTTAACATGACAAAAAATATAACGGCTTATTTTTTACTCTTTTGGTCCCTTTGATTTTGATTATGTGTGATTTTGGCCACTTTGGTTTGGATTATGTGTGATTTTGGTCCCTCAAGTTTTTTTCTTTCTTTCTTGGAATGAATCAAGTCCCCAGCAGCACTACTGACTGAAAACTAATAAGCCTTGATTTTTCTTTCACGTCTTATCTTATTTTTCATTAAAACATCTGGGTCTTGGTAATAGATTTGAGATATGAAATAGTTTTAAAAGGTTAAAAGTACAAAACATTATTTGCAAATTTGATAAAACTTGAAAAAAAATTAGGATGTGAGATTAGGGTTTAAAGAAATTTTAATTGGTGGCTTTTGAGTAGAATGTTTAAAACAATTTAATCAATCCAATTTGTGAAACTATGAGTAATTCTGAGAATTTGAGAGATGAATAAATGGAAAATGGTGAAGGGATTGTTGTAACAATTGAAAATTTGAGGGACTAAAAATACAATTAAGTTAAGCCAAAAATATAATAGAAACTATGCACACAAGTTATGTGACAAATGAAAATGCTATGCATAAATCTTTGCATTGCCTGATCTGACCAATTGAAAAAATATAGCGTGCACTTTCTTTAGTAGGTAAAACGTGGGAAGGTGGTCCCTCGTGGGTTTATTTCAATTGGTAGGGACAATGCATTGTAATATGCATGTGCCAGGGTTTGAACCCCGGACTCTCCATTTATTCACCTTTAAGAGGTGAATTTCTAGCCTCTAAGCTACTTGATAAAAAAAAAAGTGGAAAGGTGGAAAGTCTCCGTTGGAACTTGAGGGACCTTTTCTGTACATGAACGAGAGCCTTTTCAACTTAAGTTATTAACTATGTGAAAATTAACACTATTTTTATTTTTTACCTTATATTTTTATCCTGTCACCAAAGTTTTTTCTTGTCCTAAATTTGATCCTTTCGGTATGTATTAAACCGAACATATTAGAGAATAGATTTCAACTAATATTCTTTTAGTGGAAACCCTCAATCATATCTGTAACTAACAAACTAACTGCTATGTTTAGTTAGGGCAACTAAGGGACTCTTCCCTTTGATCAGTGTAAACAAACATATTTTTTTATTTATTTTTTATTTCATGGTGAAATTGTCTGGAACCATTGAGCTTGTATCCATCTGATGTCTGCGATCTATTCTCTAGATAATCACCGTCTGCAGAGTCTTTTATCAGTATTTATTAACCTTTTATCATCAATGACCTTATTCTCATTTACATATTAGGGTTCAGATTTTGTGTCAAAAGCCATTGATATTGCAGCTAATGAGATTCTCACAGTTGCTACTTCTGGACAAGGTACACTGTTATAGTCGTTGGCTAGTATTTTTCGTCTTGATTATCACGTTTAAATTTGTAGCCTTCCAGTCACATTAATTCTTTTGGCTTTCGTTTGCAGTCGATCAGGTACAACTAGATCGTGCCAAACAAGCTACGAAATCTGCCATTTTGATGAATTTGGAATCCAGAGTATGTAAATCCATCTCAAATGAATATTTACTTGGAACTATTACTGCGAAAAATTTGTTTATCATTTAAACTCTATTTTCTTTTCTTATTGAGCTTTCATTATTATTATTGTTGTTGTTTTGATGCTTCTTTTTCTTTATTACTATCTGATCCGTACGGTACTCGATGTGTTTTCAGATGGTTGTTTCAGAAGATATAGGAAGACAAGTTTTGACATATGGTGAAAGGTACTGCTTCTAAATGTCATTCCAAAAAGTACTTGGAAGTTATTAATTTTAGTATAAAATTCAATTGTTGCTCGCATTTGTTGCATGCTTGAAAAGTTTTATTGTTTGTAACAAAAAATCGTCCTTACTCAGGAAACCTGTGGAAGATTTTTTGAAAGCAGTGGACGAAGTAACTTTGAAGGACATTGCTTCAATTTCTCAAAAACTCATTTCGTCACCTCTCACAATGGCATCATATGGAGATGGTAATTTGATTTATTTATTTTTAAAGAAAAACTATGATTTTTTATGTCTTGTGTTGTGTAACATTGTCTCTCTATGCTTTGCAGTTTTATACGTTCCAAGCTACGAATCAGTGAGCAGTAAGTTCCGTTCAAAATGAGACTGTAGACTGTTTTTTTATGCATCATATCGATTCTTCTTGTACGACTAAAAAATGTATAATTAAGTCAAAATCTTATATATCCTTGTTGTCAATAAATTTGTGAATGTGCGCATACAACACCTGCGCATATCTTGTTATTTTTTGGTACACAATCATTAAATTTCATTTGGATGTTAGCTTGAGCAATGCTGCATTATATTCGGACTGAAAATTCCATGTACGACCATGTCATATTTATTGATCAATATGTTTTGAGTTAAATAAATATATATATGGATGAATGTATTTTGTTTACATTTTTTTTAGCCTTTATGATTCTTATTTTAAAAGAGTAGTGATATTTGTTCAACTATCTTGTAACATC
>Ga0315914_1011262_pt1 | contig 10786 bp, 5 predicted proteins | sample MpolenodulesMG_FD_203920 | JGI IMG/M metagenome (GOLD analysis project Ga0315914, IMG submission 203920) | Medicago polymorpha root nodule microbial communities from Los Angeles, California, United States - elongated nodules | ecosystem: Host-associated > Plants > Roots > Nodule | place: USA... | reverse complement strand
TATGTTTTATTGCGAAGGGCATGATTAAGCGGCTTGTTTTTATTATAAATTATGACATAAATTTTTGTTGTATTCTCTAAAATGGTTGTTTCTTGTACATGAAAATAATTTCTTGTGTTTTAAATGTTCTTGCTATACCCACATCTTGTTTTATTGTGAAAAAAAATTCTCCAATGAGAAAAGCACAAGTTGCATCCCTTGAGCAAGTGTATGAATAGGTTTTTTAATAGAGTAAAAGTAGTATAAGTTTGTGTGGGGAATAAAAAGATAAATCAAAGTGGGGCGGAAGCAAAAATATTTATAAAAGAGATATCACTGAATCTAGGGGGAAAGGATACCCCCTCGCTGACTTCCCACGTGAAGGTGGTGTTTCTCTAACAAACAAAAGTAGCTTCCACAAATCCTTCTAAAAGAAGGAAAGAATCAAATACATAGTTAGGAGGCATCATTGACTATAGGGGGAAAGGATACCCCCTCGCTGACTTCCTACGTGAAGATGGTGTCTTTTAACTTATAATTTTTGCATAACTACTTAGGGTGATCATTGAATCTAGGAGGAAAGGATACCCCCTCACTGACTTCCTACGAGAAGATAATATCCCTTAAGCAATCTGCAAGCCCCCAAGACATTTAAACTGTCAAAACCAATCTAATTAATTCCCATCTCTCTTATATGAAATGAATAAATGAGTATGTAATCATGAAGTTGTGATACCTAATGATGTGTATATAATGATGCGAAGATAATTTATAAATTAAAGATGTGAATACTTGATTTACACATGATGTTGAACTCTTGGTTTTGGTGAAATGATGAAATATGACTTGTTAGCTTGAAATGACTTTATTCTCATCATAATGTGTTAGATTATGATTGAATTGAGGGTTAATATGCATGAGATACGATGAGTTGTGTGAAAAATGTCAAAATGGACGATTTTGTGAAATAGACGAACTTTGTCAAAATGAGTAATTATGATTTGATAACTTACAAATGACTTATATTCATGATAATATGATGAAATAAGAATGAATCAATGAATGATGAGTGTTTAATATGTTGGTTAACATGATGTGGTTGATTGTTCGTCTTTTATGCGAATTGTGCTTTGTGAAACGATGTTGTTTTCCTTGTGGTGATAATTGTTGATGATGATTTATGATGATGACTCTTTTGTTGATTATAACTTGTTGATTTTATGGATGTAAATTCTTGATAATTCAATGGTGATTTTGGTGAAGAACGTAATTGGTGGTGATTATTATGTTAGTTGGTGAATATATTTTATGATGGTGAAAATTATATAATATAGTGTTGTGAATTATGAATTGTCGAGCCTTTACTTGAAAGTTCATGCATTCATAGTTATAATGAGTCTTTGGTGAAGAATGTAATTGATGGTGTTTATTACATTAGTTGGTGAAGAACGTAATTTGTGGTGTTTATTATGTTGGTGGATAACTCGGTAAGATTACCTCCAAAATATTCAATTGGTACCACATGCATGTAGATGTGTCTAGAACATTGCATGCATACAAGTTATGTGATGATGTGTTTTTGTTGAATTATATGAATTTGGTGATTTGGTGAATTATACGAAATTTGTGATTTGGTTAATCATGTCGCTTGGTGAATTATGTGATTGGTGAATAATGTGAATCTGTGTTGAGATGTATACATGATGGTGTTTGTTAATTTTGGGGACGCTTGTACTCTTGGTGATTTTATTTGATGATGATTATTTTTTTGATAGTAATGAAGTGATTATCATATGTATTTTGATTTGGCGATTCCTTTGATGGTGATAATTTTCTTGTTTATATCCTTGAGATGATGATTGTGTTTATTTGAAATAATTACATGAGATTGTTGTATGTTGGTGATGAATATGTGTATTGAAAATGTGAAAGGTGATGATATATTAATTGGCGAGGTGTAATGGAACAATAATTTATGTGCTAATATGCCTAATTGAATGTGTGATATATGTTGTTGAGTTTTGTTATGTTAAGATATGATTTGATTTTTATATATGAGAAAGTATGAATATCGTGAATTTATTTGTTGGTGATGTGATGATCTCTTGTTGTTGAAATGGGGATTGTTGGGTTAGAATTGAGTTGAAGATAATATTCATATGATGTTAGTATTCTAGGAGTGGTGAGTATGTATATGTGCTATGCTTGAAATCCTTGAATGCTATTTGTTTGGTTATAATTTATTACGTGGAATATTATTTAACCACAATGATCGTTTGGTTGACCGCCTGCCTATTTGTATGAATGGGTAAACGACGTGCAGGACTGAGTTTGCTTATCACTTGTGAGTTTCTTGATGACTAGCTTGGATGCTACCTCCATTTATCTTTTGCTAGAGTCTAGTTAGGCTCTGATTAGGGAGTCAGACATTTATGTTTATTGTCATTTATCCGTTGTTGGAATTTATTTGATGAGATTATGGTTATGTATTTGGAACCTGCGATATGGAGTTGAGATTCATTTACCCATGTATTGAGGATTATTCCATGTTGTTGAGATATTTTGTATGATGATTTTCCGCCGCGAGTTTTGAAAACATATTTATGCATGTTTTTAGAAAAGTGAAGTTGTGACATCTTGAACTCTTTTGATTTAATTGAATTAATTGCATGATTTATTGAATATGGGGTTTAAGGTGTTACACTCTGCATGCTTCTTTTTGATGTATGTGGTTTAGTTTGATGAATCTTTAAATTAGTTTTATACTATTAGACTCTAACAAAGTTAGGATACTTAACCAAATTTTAGTGGGCACTACAAACTTGTTAGGATTTGTTTGATCTAGCGATTTATTTTATGATAAAAAATGACTAATGCTTACATTGCAAGTCACATTGGAGCTAAAATGATATTCAAATATAGTAGTTTAGAATCTTGAAGCATATAAATCTTCATGTCTTAATATTATTTACTATTTTCACAATTGAAATGTAGGTACCCTGTATTCCAATAAATGAACCAATGATCAAAATTGCTATGATTATGATCAATTCTAACCCAAATCGCCTAGCAGCTTTGTGCATCTTTAAGTAACAAAGGCAAGGAAACAACAACGAGATTGCCACGCTCAAGAAAGCACCAATAAATGCCATAATGTATCCAAAAAAAGGAACAAACAGTGCCACAATTACACTACTTACCACAATGGATGTTCTAATGAGAATGCTAACAGGTCTTCTCTTGCATAGATGCCATTTTTCCTCAATGGCATTGATTATTGGAGTGATTACAATAGCATACTTGGTGAAAGGATTAACAATTGTAGTATATATTGCTATTTTTGTACTTATTTTATTTGTTGGTAGATTTAATGTGATTTGAGACTTCAAATGATCTCCAAACATCAAGTAGCCTAATATAGCCACGGTTCCATAGATAATTGTGCTTGCAACAAAGCAAACCAGCAAAACCTGCAAAAGAGCATAATATCACTTTGATAAAATTTTGAGGGGGCAGCTTCTAGTTTTTTAAACAATATATAGATCACTTTGTAAATTTTTAAAAATTATGGGTCAATTTGTAATTTTTTGAAAAATTATTGGGGTAAATTTGAAAAATTTGAAAAATATAAGGACCAAAATGTAAATTTGAAAAAAGTTGTAAGAAAGAATAAATTTGAAATTCCTAGCCTTTAGGTGTCATCTGAAATTCTCTAAATTTAACAAGAACAAAATATTGCATAAATTTCCATTATTTTGAAAAGGGTTAAATAAGTAAATGGTCCCCTAATTATACCAACATATGATTATAATCCCCCTAAAATACTCATTGCGCTTTTAGTCCCCCAAAATTTTTTCATTTATGAAATTAGTCCCTACTTTTTAGTCAACTCATGTCTATCCTTCATATTTTTTAATGAAATTTTCCATAAATGTGTATAAAGTTATGGCAATATTTTGCAAAAAAAATTAGAATTTTTTATCAAAACATGAATTTTTTAACACCAAAATCATAAATTCATACTTAATTCATATTTTGTTAAAAAATTCTAATTTCTTTTGGGAGAGATTGTCATAATATTCTATCCAATTATGGAAAATTAATTAAAATATATGATGATTAGACATGAGTTGACTACAAATTAGGGACTAATTTCATAGATTGAAATTTTTGAAGGACCAAAAGCCTAAAGAACATTTTTGGGGACTAAAATCAAATATTGGTATATTTAGGGGGGTCATTTACTCAATTAACCCTTTTGATAATCATCCAAACAATGGAATCTATCTCAAATAATTTGAATTCCCTCAAAAAATTACATTATCTTAAAACATTCCCCTATTTAAGATCTAAATTTACTAATCTTTTGTTTTTGGTATTTTTTTTGAAAGAATTTTTGGTATTTTTTTTTAAGAAGTCAAACTAGCCCAATGAAATTGAAATTGGCAACAAGGAGTTCGAACCCGAGACCTTAAGATGAGTATATTCCAAGGTCTCAAATTGATTTTGGTCTTAACCCTTTTGTTCATAAAGGAATCATACTTTGGTGATTCAAAGATTGTTTCACCAAGATTTGAACTCAAAGAAAATGTGAATGATGATTGTCAATAAGGGATTAAATTACTCAATCCTATATTTTCAATGATTAAATTGGTAATTTACTCCAATTTTATTGTTGAATAAAAAAGTTATAATTTCAAGGATTGTACTAACCTTGGAAAACTGATTTCTATCATTCATAGAATTGCATATTGTTGGCATCAAAGCATGAGCACAGTAACAAAAAGCAAAAAGGCTCATTGCAGTTGTCAATCCTCCCAAATTTACCAAGTTTCCCCTTTCATGAAACCCCACACCATCAACTTCTCCCACCCAAACAACACAACCAATCAAAATAACAGAAGCCACTACCCCACCAACAGATATGTAGGCCAAAGCTCCTAAATTTCTCAACCAAGTTGTTGGCAATATTATCAAAGCAGTGATTAACATAAAACCACTTTTACTTCCAATCTTAAGTCCAATTATTGTGAAGCTCATATTTGGAAACAACTTCTCCAAATTGTCACCTTCTAATATAAGAAGCTCCACAGCAATTAAAAAAAGCTCTACATATATAAAACTTGCTATTACAACTCTTCCTTTGTAACCAAAAGCAACCTCACCTATATCAGCATAGGATTTGATTAATGGTTGTTGATTCATACACCTTTCTAGAAGTAAAGCTGTGTACCAACATATCATGGCAAAAATAATTAGTAGCATGAAACTCAGCCACCCTCCTTGAGAAACTGCATATGGCATGGAGAGTATGCCAATACCTAAATAAGTATATATTAACCTTGTAAGAATATTATAAACACAATCATTTATAATTAAAGAACTCTGATTCAGCTCTCCACGATTCGATTATTTGAGTTGTTCAACCACGATTTAGAGCAGTTGAATCTTGACTCATGTGTCTCACCGGTTTTTAAAACACTGCTCTGAATTCTGAGACAGCCATCATTGAACAACCAAAAATTTGAGGAAAGGGAAAACTTGAGGGCTAAAAAAAGACATGTACATAATATGCAATTTTTTTTATTTTTATGCATATGCAAATTTCACTAACAATATTATATATGAAGAATCATTTTCTTTTTAATTCTTACCAAATAATTGAGCTAAAGTGGCTAATGAACTTCGTTTATGACAAACTATTTGGGGGAAATCATAGTTTCAATCATGGCTGGAACAATAAATAGTTAGACTTTACTAAGATATCCTCCCCAGGAACCAGAGGGTTAAGGTAAAAAAAAAAAAATTTTGACACTGCAGATATTTTCAATGAAATATTTTACCACACTTCAGAACTAGCTTGTTATTATAAAAAAATACATTATTTTTTCCATCTTGCTAAAGGTCATATATATCGTGGGTGATGCATGTGATAGTTCTTCATTTTTTGCACACATGACTTGTGATTAAGTTTTCATATAAGAGTTTGAGAAAGAGGGAATATGAAAACCTGCCAAAGCGTTGAGTCCATTGAAACAAGTTTTGAAGAAAGAAGTTCCTCCATTGTGCTGCCTTGAATTTGAAGAAACTTGGAGCCGGCTTTCTGTTTCCATATTCTTATTAGATGATAATTAGTTAATAACGAGCAAATCTTTGTTAACTCTATATGTAATGTAATAATTGGTTAATATAGTAGTATAGATTCCATAAATGGGTTATTAATAATGATTCACCATGCACTTCAATCCATTACTATAACTCCTTTCAAAAAAGAGAAAGTGATGTGTGCTTGATTAGATAATTATCATCTTTAATGTTTTTTATAAGAATCGCTTTTATCTTTAATAACAGTCGGTTCACTTTGCTAAAATCCTTCATAGAAACTAGAGGAATTTAACAAGAATATACTTCTTCCGTTCCAAAATATGTAAAAATGGGTTAACGTAAGGTGATGTATCTGGTATAAATTTTGAACCAAATACATTTACTTTTATTAATCTTTTATCATAGTATAGATTATCTAAGACTTAATAGCAGTTTCAGGAAGTTGCGATTTTGTCCCCTAAGAAACAAAAACTACAAAACCGCCCCATAAGTTTTGTCCATGTGGCAGTTTTGTCCCCCTAGGCCAATTTTCACTCGGTCAACGCACACGTGGACGCTGCGTGTAATTTTTTTTATTTTTTAATTATTTAAAAAATAATTTTTTTATTTTTGTAATTAAAAAATAATTTTTTTTAATTATAATTTTTGTTTTATTAAACAAATAAAAAAAATACACACGTGTGCGTTGACCGAGTCAAAATTGGCCTAGGGGGCCAAAATTGCCACAGGGGAAAAACTTAGAGGGCGGTTTTGTAACTTTTTTTTAGGGGGCTAAAACGGCTATTAATCCATTATCTAAAATATCCAATTTATGTTTCCACATAATTTTTTTATCTCTCTCCAATACAATTATGTTCTAATTTTATTGTAATTTAAACGTACTTTAAGGATACAAATTAACACTTATCTATATACTATAAATTAACATTAAGATTAAGGGCAAATATTAAACGCACTTTAAGGTACAAATAAAGGATGAAAGCAACCCCTATATAAATAAGTGTTCTCAATAAATAGTGTTAGGTTGCTATCTGTTTAAGACGTAAGCAAGCACAATGTACAGAAGACCTCCCATGTGTCGTGATCGTTTCTTTTTGTGATTATAGGTGCACGATGAAGTACCTTTTCATATAGGGGGCTGCGTTCATCCTTTAGATATAATCTTCCCCTTTACATCTATATCACAGCCATAATAATATCAATGCATGTTTTGGTACTATTCATAATTACCCTCTATCCATAGACTCCATTGCTGTGAAATTTGCTTTTTAACTAGCATGGTTAGCTCTCAAAGACCTCAAAATGAAAAAATTTCTTTTAGCGTTAGTTAACTGCCGTTCGAAAATTTGGAACACATTAGAAACGGTAGATAACTACCATAGGTCCAACCTTAGTTAACTATGGTTGGCATCTATTTCAATTTCCACCCTCATGCAAAACTTTTTGCAACAATACAGTCTTCCCACAAAGTTTTCTGCATGATGATAGTCCAATATTTCTTTTCAGTGTAGAAAGTTTAGGCCATTACTCATAAAGCTAGAAAATGTTTAAACTTGCTGACTTTGACGTCTTTTGTTAAATATGTACACTTTTACCTCTTTGGTTATAGTATCTTTTTTTAATTTAGTTTGAGTATTGTGAAGCTTTTTTATTTTTATAGATGCATTTTATTCTATATCAAAGATAAATTCTTGAAACTTTGTAGGTAAATCTAGATTCTGAGGTGCCGTATTTCATACCAACTTGTGTCTGACATTTTGTACAATGAGCAAAGTTCCAAACACCTTCATTTGCTTTTCTATGAAATGGAAAAACATTTACAGTGAAGCCACCGCCACTTGAAGCATCTAGGGACATCCTAAGATTGAAAGTGATGGTTTGAAAGAGATGGTTGCATAAAGCTTTGCATGAGGGTGGAAAATGAAAATGCCAATGATAGTTAATTATCGTTAAATCACCGACAGTTAACTACCATTCCAAACATGAATGTGTTAATGTATTTCTGTATGACAGGTTTGGAACGACAGATAATTACCTTTTACCGATGAATGGTAGTTAACTACTGTTAGGAAGAAAATGATCATTTTGGGATGTCTAAGAGCAAACCACGTTGTCTAAAGAGAAATTCTCGATTGTTATAAGACCCCTTTAAATATATTTTTTAAAGTATATGTATCTGTTGATTTTCGAGTTCAGGAAAGTACCTTTTAACAAAATCGAAATTACAACGAAGATATTACCGGGTTGAGTAACGACCAGGTCGCTTTTTTTAAGATGTTTCGCGACACTACATGAGTTTGTGCAAGGTAGATTAACAACCGCGCCGCCTCCAGGATAAACAACCCAGTTCCCCTGTTCGATTACGTACTGCACCGTAAGTAATCATTCGAGAAATAACACACTCTATATGGTAAGAAGACCACTCGAAATCGAAGGGACAAAAGGAGTAGAAGAAAAGAAGAAGGACTCGTCAACACAAGTCGAAGGAGGGAGAAGAGAGAAAAAGCACAGGAAGCATCAATTGTGAATTTCGGTGTGTAGAATGAGTGAGGCGAGCTCTCCTTTTATAGGGAGAGTTCGTAACAAAAACGGAGTGACTTAAGGATTAAGTTAACTTAATCTTTAAAAACAAATCGTATTTGTTTTCATGCGTGTGGATATATCCAGAACCTTCCGTATACTCTGTTGGATCGGATCGTAACAAATTTATTTGTTACAAAAACGTGTTTGGATTAATGATTAAATTAACAAAAATTAATTTAACATTTTCAAGTGACAAAAAATATATTTTTGACCCAAGCCCAAGCCCCGCCCGGACCGCGACGGCGGCGGCACGCGTGTGAAATATATATATATATTATAAGCGATCACCCGTTCGCAAATGTGGGTACCCCATGGGCACAACCTTGGAGGTCACCCCCCACTTATATAAACACTTACTAGGTAGTATGTTTCTCCAATGTGGGATATTTTAAGTCATACCAACACTAACTCTTACCAAGGTGTTTATTCTTTTCAACTTTCCATTATATCTTGCTAGTGTTCCAACAATCCCCCACTTGACTTTAAAATTATTTTGAGAAATAACGTCAAAAAACATTTCCATAAGATTTGTTAGTAAACAAAGGTGTTTCCTACAACTTGAACCTTCGCATAGCGGATACTATTTCGATTTAACAAGAGTTCGCTACAACATTGAACTCTATCTCAGACATAGAACCCGCACACAAACATTTTTCTTAAGGTGTTTTCTAAAAGCTCGTGCGTTTATGGCACTGCACGTCTATCCTACATTATCCACATTCGTATATGTGAGTATATCAATGGTACTCGTGTAGCTATGTACCCCACTCAACATAGAGTATAGATCTCATTAAGAGTTTCTATTACTCCATCCTTCTTTCGTTGCAGGATCATGCTTTCTTAATCCTTATCATAACATGTTCTATCACTTCATGACTTGTTATTACCCATTAAACCTAAGTCTTGGGATCTCCAGTCATTTAGGTCGGGTTACCATCACTTAATGAGCTATAGGCATTAGTCACATCCATCACTTTCTCTCTATTTAGTCATTTCTTCAAAGGATCAACTAAGTTTTGATTAGTACGTACAAAATCAACTCTAACCGCTCCATTAGAGATACATTTTCTAATCGTGTTGTGCTTCCGCCTTATATGTCATCCATTTCCATTATAATAACGATCATTAATATTTGCAATAGCCGCGGTACTATCACAATGAACTAACACGACTAGTAACGATTTCTCCCATAATGGGATCTTAGCTAGCAAACATCTTAGCCAACTTGTTTCTTCACTAGCAGTAGCTAGTGCTGTCATCTCAATTCTACAAGAAAAACTGCATTTTGCGACCTTTAAAAACGTTGATTGCGACATTTAGAAGGGTCACAAATGTACATTTGCGACTGTTCACCAACAGTCGCGGATGTTGGGGTCGCAACTGTCATTTGCGACCCTTCGTAGAACAGCCACACCAACAGCCGCAAAAGGTGCTGCGACAGTTCCGAACAGCCGCAAATGTGGAGATTCACAAGGATTTCGAGGGGGCTTGCAACGGTTCGAACTGTCGCAATTGTATATTTTAAAATTTATAATTTAAAATGTTGCGGCTGTTTTTGAACGGTTGCAAATGTTTTTTTTATTTTTAAAAAGGCACAAAAATTCATTTTGATATGCCCTGATTTAAAATTTTTTCTCTGGAATTTGAAGACAATCTCAAAATATATTACTAAAGACTTAAATTGCAAAATATACATAATTCAAGAGTAAGAAGTTTGATCTATACATCAACTTTACTAAAACAAAAGATATATATTACCAAGTTTAAACATTCAAAAAACGAAACACTAGTGACTGAACATTCAAAACAGCTGTAGCAAAATTTGAAGTCTATAACAAAACAGCTATAGCAAAATTAGAAGTTCCCTAGGGATGTTGCTTCAATGATCCTCAAGGCGGTGGCTAGACACAGATGAATGTCTACCATCTCTTGTTTCTAAATTTGTTGGCTGAAAAGAAGAAGAAGAAAAAAATAAGACAGTGATTAGTAAATTGAAATGCAAAATATTGAAACTGAAAAAAAAAACACTAGAGATATCAAATATATCGATAAATGGAACAAGGTATCCACCATAAACCTATCCTCGTTTGAACCGAGCCCTTAAATTATACCAAATGAG
>Ga0315914_1011261_pt1 | contig 10786 bp, 6 predicted proteins | sample MpolenodulesMG_FD_203920 | JGI IMG/M metagenome (GOLD analysis project Ga0315914, IMG submission 203920) | Medicago polymorpha root nodule microbial communities from Los Angeles, California, United States - elongated nodules | ecosystem: Host-associated > Plants > Roots > Nodule | place: USA... | reverse complement strand
CATGAACCTTAAAGCATGGGGAGTTACCATCGATTTTGAATGGGTTGATGGTGTTGAGATCCGGATTGGAATCAGAATTTGAAATTGAAAACATACAGGTTCTTTGGATGTTGTTTCTTTGTTTTTTACTTTGCCTTCAGTTGTTGATTTATCTTGTTGGCTTTGAGTTGTTGGGAAGAAGAAGAAGAAAAAAAAAATAAGAGAAAGGAAAGAATACGGGGGAGAAGAGAAGAGGGGAGAAAAATAAGAGAATTTGCTATAAGGGTAAATCCGTCATTTTGCTGCACTGTGATAGAAGGAGGGGCATTTTTGTCTGTTCAAGCCAAGCTTTGCTAGGTCAGACTGCCACGTCAGCTAATCAGTGACGTGGCAGTGATTAACTGTGATGAGGGACGAAATTTTAACTGATTAACGTTTGCAGGGGCAATTTGCCAGGATTAACGATTACAGGGACGAATTTTTAAATGGCGCCTAATTGCAAGGACTAAAGATACCTTTAAGCCTAAAGTTAATTGTCAGGATCAAATTGAATAACAGAGCAAACATTGAAGGACCAAAATGCAGATTTTAAGACTTATGAGACCAAAATGAAAATTGAGAATTAGTTAAGGGACCATTGGATTAATTTAGCCAAGAAAAAATAATCTTTAAATTTTTGTACATTTAATTGATTAAAAAGTTAAAGATTAAATGCAATACACACTTTCCAATAAATTATTTCTATACTTAAATCAGTAACTTGTGCCCCTTAAGACACAAGTTAGCATTTCCCTTGATTATGTCATCTCATATTGCAGTCCTTAATTGATTCAATTTTTTTTATTTTAACTATAAAAACTTCAAATTATGAAAAAGTAAAATATTTAGATCAGATTGCATAGCTCAAGGTGTGCATGTTCACATAGAAAATATTAAGATTGCATATGCAATATGGATATTATTTTTTTGCACATTTTGATTTTTTTTTAAAATATACTTCTTATTAATTCAATTATCTTAAAATATAAAAAAAAATCAACAATTATCGATTGTGTAGACAAAGTGTAATTTAGGAATATTCATACGAAAACTATACATATTAATACACTACTACCTTTCTTAATGTATGTAAAAAGTGTTAACGAGTTTTTTTTAAATAGGAAGGAAGGGAGGACTCATTTTCACATTGTCCACTTACTCTAAACCTAAAATCTCCCAACTCTAAAACTCCTCAATATCATTAAGTGCATTGACCTTCCAAATCGTTTGTAGGAAAATAAATTTTCAAGTGAAATGCTATCAATTTTTTTAAATTGTTGCATCTACACCATCAAAACACAAGGGATAAAAAAGGATATAAAATTATATTGAAAAGATAATATTGAGTATGTGGGTGAAATGTAACAATAGAGAAAAATTTAAAAAAATTACACTTGAGAGAATTCATTCCTCTCTCATAGTTGCCACCACCACTCACCGTGTGATCTCCAATTTGAGGCTTTTGAGTGCTCTCGAATAGGTCTATGGGATCATGAATATTTTAAAATATGTTTTTAATTTTATTAAATTATCAAGTTGGTCCATATATATTAAACAAATTACTTACAATTAGGTTCTTATATTTTTTTTTCCCGAAAGAACCAATTTGATCCTTATATTTATTATCAATTTGATCCTTATATTTTGCCATTTACAATCAATTTAGTCCTTAATGTACCTTCATAAAGAGTGATATCAGGAAAATTTGCCAGATCCAAAGATCTTTTCTAAAATACTTATAACCCAAAAATTCATTTGAGAGCTTCCTACATGATTAAGGATGAATTTGACACTTGAGTTAACTCACGTTGATAACAAACTTCTATTTGCTGAAGAGACTATTTGCTAAAGAGACTAGAATTAACTTTAACTGTTTTCCGAATCCTAAAAAAACCCAAATGAATGCGCGGCAGTTAACGACAAAGGAAAACACAATCCACACACCTTTTATTTTTATCTACTACTGTATTATCTTATCTGTGACTCAATAGTAATTTTTTTTTTTAACATCATGATACATGCACATGCATGTCAGCATGAACAGCATGATGTATACTATTTTTACAACATTATCTGTGGAAATATTAAATAAAGATTTCCAGTTTAAATGTGTCAAGGTGCTCAATTGTTTTGTTTTTGAAGGATTTTTTTTGAAGGAGGTGCTCAATTGTTTTCTAGACTTAATTGTACTCTCTCTCTACTATACCATCTTATGTTGATATGCAAAGCAAAAAAATTGCATGTTTGTTACCAACGTGGGTTCGAAACATTATTTAAGTTACATAGGTTGTATTTCAACGTGACTTAAATCATGCTGAGTTATACACCTACGTGAGTGAAGTTAAGTAGGAGACTTTTTTGAAAGTTCAAACAGAAGTGAGCAATTTTTGTTGGGAGAAAAGCAATTTTCTTATCCAAAATAGACCATAAAATGACCATTTTCGTATGTCAGCCAAAGGGTTTTGAAAAAGTGACAACAAACACATGAAAGGGGTGAATTATGATCTTAAAAAAACATTTTAAATAAGCACTTAAAAAAGTCAACCAAAAGAAATAAAGTTCTTGTAAAAAATTTAAATAAATGTGATAAATAGAGAAAAATAAATAAGAAACACACAGTGTAAATTAATTTGCTTCGGCCCAAAACAACAAGGCCTACTCTAGTCTTCAAGAAAAAGCACCTTGAGATTCCACTAATCAAGCTACTTAAGAAAAGACCGAAACTGTTATAAAGATACGAGCACTCTCTAAATAAAACCATCCGTTGTGAAGAATCTCTAAATCCAAAAGAAATAAGCTCTCTTAAAAATCTTGGAATTACACCCAAAAGATAACAAATAAAATCAATAAGAGATTGCATCAAATGTATAGATATGAAACAAATTGAAGCACAGAGAATACAACTCAATTATGAAGTATAAAAGACTCCCAAGGAAATATAAGAGTGTAACAATAATGAGATTGTTGAATAACAATAATGTTTGAGGGAGTGTTTGAGAGAGTTTGTTCATAACATTGATCAGATAAGAAAAAAGGAAAGGGTAGAGAAAAAGATACTTGTGTTATTTTAAATAAAAAGAATAGTCCTCGTAAGCTTAGCTCAGCTGGTATGGACAAATGCATAATATATGCACGGTCTGGGGTTCCAACCCCGGCCACCACAAAAAAAAAAAAATAAAAAGAAAATAAAAAGGATATACATATGTATCTTGGACCACAAATGATACTGATGAGTTTTTTTTTGTTTTGACAAAAACAAAATGTTATTCATTCATTCAAATCGAGAGATTACATCATTCAACATCGCTAAAAACGTAAAAGATGAATCTGCGAACAAACTCACAACATCCAAGTTAATAGCATATAACGACATAATGCCTACAAAAATATATGATAAAATTAAAGTGACTGGAATATCCAGGCCTTCAGATCTGCAACGTTGACGCCCAAATCTTTGATTGAATAATCGATCTTTCAATATGAATCAAATGAACACCGCACGAAGACGGGAAATCAAACAACGCCGCATAAGACGACGAAGAACAAACCACCACACTTAGATGATGAAATCATAGAGAAAAAAACCTAGATATATGTGAAAATCACTTATTTAGATTGAAATAGAGAGAAAAAGATGAAGAGGGGTGATTTCAGGTCAAAAATTGACCAAAACCACCCCTCAATGAAGAAATTGTAAGAGAAAACCTAGTGAAAGAAAACTAAGGCCAGCTTGTTGGAGAAGGAGAAATGATACTGATGAGTTGTTAAGAAATGATACCTCTTTGTGGGGATGTCATAAATAATGGATTGTCTTATGACAATTAGTTACTTAGCAAACAAAATATAGAATTAATTATACTACCTAGACTCAATGCCAAAACTAAATTCCCTAAAACATAGAGTCATTACTTGAGTATGATGAAGTGGTTAAGAAATCATTCAATTACAATTACTTTTACAGCAAGTGACAAAGTATGCAATCATTACTTAATAGTGAGCTAAATTCATTTAAATATATTAATAGTTATAATTTTAGTACCCCATAATATTTTTTTTAAGTATATTAACAATGATTTATTTTAGTCTCACCCTAACTCACCAAACGTTGAGAAATAAGTATGATTGATTGTAGGGATTTAAAGATTGTTGTCATATGGGTGGAATTTCTATAGAGAATAATTCTAAGAACAACTTGTGTTGGCATCTGCTACACTTGATTTATAAAATCATATGAAAAATACTAACTAGTAGTTAATGTAAATTCCTTCAACAACAAAAAAAGAGTAGTGAATGTAAATAAAAGTTCATTACATTAATCTGTGATATTGTTCATGTATGAACAAAGAGGGGCACCTCCTGGACGTACAGATGATGTAATTTTCACATGGGTGAACAAATTCATCGTGATTGGGTGTACTCTCCTCCAAACGGGGGGATGTGTATCTGCAGAATACACTCTCATACTCAAGCAAGTAAGGTGTTAGCAAATAGCGATATGAGTAAAAGTGTGCTCTTAAACGGAGGGCCGAGACCCTTATTTACATTGATGTTTTACTCGGTGTACTCTTTGGTTTGTTGCACGATCATTGCTTTGATTTGGTTTGCTATAGAAGTATTCCCATTGTTTGGAGTAATTGAATATGAGATAGGAGGGGGCACTTATCTAGTTGAAATAACTTCCTTTAAGTAGGAGCGACACAATACAATAGATATCTAGTAGTTTGTTGATGCTGTAGAAACGAGGTGGCTCGTGGGATGAAAAATCTCAAATGTATACAAACACCTCACCATGGAAAGGAACCGATGGATAGAAAACTTAAATCAACAGGATCATACTAATCAAAGAGTTTAAAAATTATATAATTAATTAAATATTCTTAGCTAGCATGGAAGGGAGTTAATTTAATTTTTAAAAAATGATTTATTGCCTCAAAAAATGATTTAACTTAAGTAACTAAATTTACTACTAACCAAGCATTTAACAACTTGAACTACATTTTTTTTAAAGAAATAACAGTAAGTAAATATTATATCAAACAAAACAATGACCTTATTTTCTTATATATTTTTTCTGTAAAAAAAGTTAAATAAACTAATAAAGCTTGTTTAACAAACATAAGCTCAATAAAAATTAGATGTACATGCTATATATCATAGGTAATTGCTCTACGCACCCATTGAATAACTCAATTTTGCAAAAACAAGCAAGATAATCCTCTATTAAAATTCTTAATCATTATATTCATCATGGAAACACCACATTAATCCAAACACCACATATCAATCAATGACAATGCAGAAATATTTTTTGAGTAAATTAATCTCCATATATCTTTTCAACCTTCATGAAATTGAACCAAATGAAGTACGCGAGATATCACAAATTATTACAAAACTAACACAATAATGGCTAAACGTTGAGAATCATCTCTCTCTCCCCCAAATCACTTGATTAAGACGTGATCCATCTCACTAAAAATGGGGAAAAAGTTGAATATACAAGAGAGACCATTCAACTGGTTTCTCTGCAGGTTTTGGTTGAAAATTTGTTCTTCAACCTTTGAGCTTTAGGTTTTGACACTGATGAGAAGAGCGAAAAGGGTTACACATATGTTTTGGTTGTAGATGATGTGTCAAAACTTTTTAACGATGTTTAGCTCATTGTTGCTTGGACGCTTCCCGCCCGGACTCCCTCAACACAACATTGAAACTATTAATCTATCAATAAATTAAGGGAGATTAGTCACTTTAGTCCCTGAATAGAAAATGAGTCGTCACTTTAGTCCCTGAATGCAGATAAATTGCAAAATAGTCTCTGAATGTAGAATCTGTTAGTCAATTTAGTCCCTGAATGCATACTCCGTTAGTCAATTTAGTCCCTGAATGCAGACTCTGTTAGTCACTTTAGTCCTTCAAATTGACCAACAAAGTCTACAATATTCAGGGACTGTTTTGCAAATTCTATACATTCCGGGACTAAAGTGACTACTTATTTCTCATTCAGGGACTAAAGTGACTAATTCCCTATAAATTAACGTGATTACAAAATAGTAAACTTTTTTTTTCTTGAAAGAACAAAACAGTAAACTTAAAAAAATAATATTAGTTGCTACAAATATTTTATATATCGTAAACGTCGAAGGTACAACTCATTTTGTTTTCTTCTTATAACGACAACCCATTGTGCTTGTTTTTTTTTTTGTTACACCAGTGCAATGTTTGAATGAATATATATACCTTTTCTTTTTGCAAAAAAGAAATGAATATATAACTTATATAAGGGACAAGAGTCATATATGTGGGCTACATCCTACATATATTTGATGGGTCATGTTAATTTGTGTCCTAAAAGCACATGTTAAGAAACTCAAAAAGAGCAGCTTTTCATTGGAAATCATAATATTGTAACTTTTAAGAAATAAAATGCACGACTTTTGATACATATATTTCTATAATGAGTTCTTTAACATGTGTCCTTGAAGATACAAGTTAGTATTTTACCATATTTTAATGGAGATACCCAATGTAGAAAGTTCAATATTGCACTTGCTGATGCTTATACATGTTACACTTGGTGTTAAAATTTAATAGTGTAACATTTTAATAATTACAAAGATTATTATTTTTTTGACACAAATAAAGATAAAGAAAAATATTTTAAGTCCTTGTGAGGTTAACTCGGTTGAGAGGGATATTGTATAATATATATAAGAGTTAGAGTTCGAGTCTCATACACCTCATTTTTCCATCTTAAGAAGTGAATTTTTAGTCACTATAAATCGTTTGACCAATTTTTTTTTATCATCTCAATTATTGAATACGACAAACTATTGCGCTCATTGTTTATACAATTATCTTGTTATGTTTAAATAACAATATATATTTTGAATGAATTAAGTATGTTCGACGCGTAACTACAAAGACTAATTCATAAAATCAAATACGATATATAATAAATGGTAAAACTTTAAAGGACTGCAAGATGCATTGGCCAATTGAATACTAGTGCACATATAAACAAATGACGATGTAGTAATATTCTTACATAAAATCAACACATTAAGTATGATACTACAAACTTTTTTCTAATATATGTGAAATTGTATAGAGATGCTTATAATAAGAGACGAGTATAAAAATTGATGCTTGCCCGTAAAATAGTAAATACATTTTCTTGTATTTATTCAAAATAAACTCATATATGATTATAATTTTCCAAACTCAAAGAAATTCAAGAAAACTAAGTATACCATGGATCACAAAATTATACAAACAACAGAAAATGGATCATAAAGGTTTACATAGTTTGATAATGGCCAATAGGTTGAATCTTCCATTGTTCACATAGTTTCATAGCAATTAATAGACAAACATGGTTTAACCAGAATCTCAAGTGGGGTAGCTTTGGAAACCGTTAATCCAAATACTTCTGTCATATCAATAGGCTCACCTGATGAATACAAGATTTCAAATGAATGCAAAAAATTAGCCAAAATTAAATGCATCATTTCAAGGCCAAAAGATATTCCAGGACAAATCCTTCTACCAGATCCAAATGGTAACAACTCAAAGTGACGCCCTCGAACATCAACATCTTTATGAGTGTTAAGAAATATTTCAGGTTTAAACTCTAATGGATCCGACCAAACATTATGGTCTGTTTGGATCTTCCAAAGATTTAAGATTAGTCGAGTTCCTTTTTTGACATCATAACCACCTACGTTGCAATTCTCGGTAAACTTGCGAGGTGCAGAGAGAGGACCAACTGGATATAATCTTAGGGTTTCTTTGATTATCGCTTGAAGGTACACCAACTTGTTTATATCTGACTTTGTTACACATTTATCTCTTCCAACTTGGAAGTCAAGTTCTGCTTTTGCCTTTTCCAATGTATGAGGATTTTTCAATAACAAACATATTGCCCAAGTAAGGGTAATAGCGCTTGTGTCAATTCCTCCCGCAATTAGTGACTGTAAATGAAGTACAAATTTTATCAAAATGTGTATAAGAGTAAGTTTAAATAAAACTCAAACATGTATAAATCGAAGCAAAGTGTTTGTTAAGTCCAAATAGAGTTTCTCTTTATGTTCAATTGGTCCTCCGCTAGTGGACGGTGAGTTAGTCTCATGGATCAGTTGATCATTGAGTCAAGATATGAGTTTAAAATAAATAAATTGTATAGATAGATTGAATATAATGAAAGTATACATACCAACATTGTGGCTTTGATTGTGGTATCGGCAAACCCTTCGATTGTTGTTCCATCAAACAATGAAAGTAATACGTCCATGAAATCTTGATCACGATCAACCTTTTTATTCAATGTTCTATTACAACGACGTTCTTTCAACCATTCATCTAAAATCATGTCCAATTCCTTAGAAGTTTTTTTCATAGCTTTCACATGGCCACCAAAATCAAACCGTTCTAAACAAGGAATAGCATCTCCCATTGTGAATTGCCCATCAAACGCAAGATTTCCTCCACGGCTTTGATACATTTTTGTGCTTCTTTCTCATCGAGCTCATTCATAGCACCAAAATATCGCTTCCCAACAAGCATCGGAAGTACAATGTTGAAATTCAACTCAATAAACCATTGCCTCAACTCGACCAACACATAGTTGGACTCATTATTATTATTCTTCCAAACATTGAAGAGCGCTTTAATCGAAGTTTGAACTTCCAAAACACAAATTTCTTGTAGTTTTTCAATTCGACGATTAGCAAGGATCTCTGACAATGCTACCTTACGCACTTGGCGCCAATAAGGACCATAAGGTGATAGAATTAACATGGCTCCATTGTAAGCCAAATGTTCAGTTGCAACAAGTTTAGGACGAGTGGAAATTGCAGCGTCATATTTGGTGAAACATTCTTTCACCATTTCCAAATTGCTAAGTACCAAAGCAATTTTGGAACCAAGTTTGATGGTGAACAAGGGTCCATATTTATCAGCTAAATCACCTAAAGTACTATGGGGTGCTTTGGAAGCCTTTAACAATGGGAGGTGACCAAGTATTGGCCATGCACCGGTCACTATAGGAGCTTCTTTGCTCTTAGAACCATTAGAGGAGCGGTTGTAAAGAAACAAAGAGTACAAGAAGATTATAGAAAGGAGGGCTGCTAATGCAGTGCCATTAGTTAGGTAATCATGGATTAAATCCATTTAATTAGATAGCTATTGTAATGGGCGAGAATGTACCTCAATTGTTATGTTTATATAGACTACCACACCCTATGGTCACTATTATAAACAAAAGTCTACTTTTTAGGTTAATTTAATAAATGATGTATGCAGTCTATTATGTACATTATCCGGTCACTATTATAAGCAAAATTTTGCATTTTAGATTCATTCAATTAATGATGTATATAATCTTTATTATAGACCTCATACATCATTTAATGAATGAATATAAAATGCAAATTTTTGCTTATAATAATGACCGAAGAGTGTAGACTACATACATCATTTATTGAATGAACTTAAAAAGTGGATTTTTACTTATAATAATGACCGGAGGGTGTATTGGTTAAGTAAATTTTATTCTAGCCACTTAACTAAGTAAAATTTTAAAGTACACTCTCAAACAAAACATAGATAAAATTTAGTTTGGTATTACAAAAATATATTTATAATAAAGTACTTAAAAATGATGTTAAATTATTTAAAGTCGCTCTCACCTTTTATTTTCTATGTTTCAATGATCTCAGTGTTTACTGGGGGAGATCCAATCGCAAATATTATATCCTAGGCTGCTCAATGCACGTAAATATTATAGATTTGTTGATGGTAATAGGGAACAAGTCATACATTAGTACTAAAATTAAATTGTTCAAAGTTTTAACTTTATTAACAACTTAGAATAGAAAATGAATATTAGCAAGTCAATTATTATCTTTTGGTAAATTAATTAACTCAATTTTATTTTATTTTTTTAAAGATAATTAACTCAATTATTGAATACAATGTATCACATTCGCTACACCTTGAGCCAAGTTTGATCATTTCCTCTAATTTAAAATAGAGACAATGCATAAAATATTCAAGGTCCGAGGTTCAAACCTCTCGACCACCAACAAAAAATAGAGAAAATCTACGCACGACAAATAAAAAATAAAAAAAAACTTAGTACAATAAAATTTATTGCTCAACAACACTAGGACAAAACATAATCTCCATTTATCCAAAATCTCACACCTTTTCACTTTGTTATCAACTTCATCCTCATAAGTAATCATGTTTGCAAAAAGAGAACTCTTCAACTTATTTGTCTTCTCTTTTGAATTAGCAAATCTTTCATGAATTTTAGACATTTAAATTTTACCTAACCAAACTCGTCACAATGATGGCAGCTTGCCATGACTCGTATCTTATGGTTGAAATCTTATGCCATATTGATCACCATATTTATTTCCTTGCCCACCGTTAGTTACTAGTATAAACATCCTATATCTCATATTTGTAACAATGAGGTAGACCTTTTAGATTGGTTAAACATTTAATGATTTAACAAAGTGTCTTGATTTGGAGTTTGGTCAGACATATATAAACATGAGGTAGACCTTTTTAGCTCAGTTAATCAAAATTACCAAATTAAAAAGTGAATGATTCCTAACACCACTTGTAACGCCCTAATTATTATTTAATTATTTTTGGTTGAGTTTAGAGTCTTTTATATGACTTATATGATTTATGTTGATTTATGACGTGTTGTGGTGTTTTAATATTTTATTAAGTGGCTTTATATTATTATTTAGTAGAA
>Ga0315914_1011259_pt1 | contig 10789 bp, 9 predicted proteins | sample MpolenodulesMG_FD_203920 | JGI IMG/M metagenome (GOLD analysis project Ga0315914, IMG submission 203920) | Medicago polymorpha root nodule microbial communities from Los Angeles, California, United States - elongated nodules | ecosystem: Host-associated > Plants > Roots > Nodule | place: USA... | reverse complement strand
AGATGAAAGACCTTAGAGAAGATAATGTAATTATGAATATTAATTACCAGGTCAGAAAAGAGAATTTTCTTGGATCAATCTCACTACGTTGAGAAGATCTTAAGGAAATATAAATACTTTGACTGCAAACATGCTTGCACACCATATGATCCAGGAGGAAAAACTATTTAAGAAAACTGGTGAAAGTGTGAGAGCATCATTGGTAGCCTCAAGTATGTCATTGATTGCACTAGACCCGACATTGCCTGTGTCGTGGGAATGTTGTGAAGATTTGTTAGTAGACCTATCAATAATCATTGGAAAGCTATTGATAGGGTCTTGAGACTCCTAAATAGAACCATGAACCTTGGATTACATTATCAAAAATTTCTACTGACCTGGAAGGATACACAGATGCAGATTGGAACATCTTATAAGATGATTCCAAAGTGATCAGTGAATATATATTTAGTATCTCTGAAAGAATTGTTTCTTAGAAAATCTAAGAAACAAAATATATTGGCTCAGTCTACTTCGAAGTCTGAGTAGATGAAACAACTAGTGAGGAAACAAGTTATTTGACATGCTTGCTAGCAGAGATTCCCTTATGGGAAAACAATTGCCAGTTGTGTTGATCCATAGCGATAGTACCGCGGCTATTGCAAAAATCGAGAACCGTTATTATAACGGTAAGAGATGACATACGTCATAAGAACATAACTGCTAGAGAGATACTCTACATATGGGCTGTAAGAGTGGATCATGAACACACTGATGAAAATTTAGCCGATCCTTTGACGAAAGGACTAGCTAGAGAGAAAGTCCATAACACATCAATGAAGATTGGACTAGTGCCTATGGAATCACTCATGATGGTAACCCGACCTAAATGACTGGAGATCCCAAGAAATAGGTTCAATGGGTAATAACAAGTCGTGAAGTGATATGAGGTAAACATGTTGTAATAAAGTGGTATCAATATCAATATCATAATAGAGTGGTATCAATATCATATTATAGTGGTTTTAGCACCACATTTGAAGGTGTATTTCTAGAATAGATCCTATAGTGCAATAGGACTCTGATATAATTGTAGCTAGGCTGTTTTATCCTGGGGGCGTCGTGGTTGATATTCTGCTTGCACAATTTTAGGCAGTGCCACGAAACGTCTTAAAGAGAGCAACCTAGTCCGCGACTCAGCCTAGTAATCTCTTCGGTGACAAAAAAAATATTTTTTAACTAATTTTGACTATTGTTCCAACAAGACAATAAGAAAAAATTCATCGAAAACCTCTTAAAAACTAGCTTTGTCACATAAGCTTTTGATCACTACATATCTGATTACAGCTTGTTTGAAATTAACCATAAAAGAAAATTACAATATTATCATAGTACAATTTTCTTGTCCTTGTGAACATAGCTCAGTTAATATGAACAATGTATAATATATGTAAAGTTCGGGGTTCAAATCCCGGAAAGAAAGGAAAAAAGTACAATTTTCTTAACACTACATGTAGTGAATATTAGACACCACTTTGATAGCTACAACCATGTTGAAGCATAAACATAGATTGTGTTTACGTTCATATGTTTGGTAAAGCAAATAAGTTAGCTTATAAGCTTGTTTAAAAAATAAAATATGTTTGGTAACAAATAGTTTATAACTTTTTTTGAGATGCTATTTTAACTTCTAAATTTGAATTTTATTTTATACGGTCTCTTTCTATTAAATTGTTATATACATTTTATCATTATTAATTTTTTCATTGAACATATTTACCAATTTACACAAAAAGAAATAATTATCCATAAACAAATAAAAAATAAATGATAAAGAAGTCAAACAGAATTTACTAAAGTTTTAGGGGAATATTTATTAAATATAATCTGAGTTAAATTAAATTAAAATTATTAAAATAAATATATTAGTTCAAAATGCTTATAAATATAATTTATAAAATATTAAACAAATATGTACTTTTATGTCATTTTATATTTATCAATCACTATAAAAGTTAATTTTACCGAACACTTTAATTCTAATAAATTAGCTTTTTCAACATAAGCTTTAGGCTATCATACATAAACTATAAGCTAGTTTTTCAGTTATCAACTATAAGTTAGCTTATAGCTTCATTTTATCACGCACACCCTTTTTTTTTTCTCAATTGCCTTATTTGCTTTCTGGATCTGAATTTTTGTTCTAGATTTGAATTTTATTTTATACGGTCTCTTTCTATTAAATTAATATATACATACTTATCATTATTATTTTCGTTGAAAATATTTACCAATTTACACAAAAATAAATAAATGATAAAGAAGTCAAACAATGGTTCAGCTACCAACAATTATGAAGCCGTTGTATTTAATAATCCATTATTTGAACTTACCCTCAAATCCTTTGTGCTTATTCATGCTTAAATTACTATTTATTGCTTATTATATGACCATATAGAAATAAAATTTAATGTTTTATATATCACAATGGATTGTGGATCTAACCAAAATAATATGATCGTTTAATCATGTTTAAACTTCTTTGTGGTTATGATTTTCTAAATTATTCATATGAATTTATTTACTTTGAGTGTTGGAGCATTTTAGAGAGGAGATTGTTAATATTTTTATATGAGGTATGGACAAATGGAAAAGGACGGTCATACACGATTTTTTTAATCATACACGATTATAAACTAGTGTTTGTCAAATTTTTGTCTGACAAATCATGAGTTTCCAATGTGTGTGAGTCAAATTTTAATCATCATAATTTTTTATAAATATTTTTTTAGTGAAGAATTATTATCAATTCGAGTAATTTGATCTAAAAATTAAGGGACGTGACATGTACTCTTTATAACTCCCTAAAAAAAACGTAAATATCAAAGAAACGGTTTTATCCCTCCATCCCTAATTATGACAACCTATTGATTTTTTTTTTGTCTCTCAACTTAATCTATCTTACAACTTTCTAGATGAGCACCACTGTTTCTACTTTCTAGCGAAAAATAACCCTGCAAAAATTTCCCGAAGCATGCCCACCGTAGGATTCTCATCTAGCGGAAAAAATGGATGGTTAGATGTAAAAATCGAGACTTTCCTACAGTAACAACACAACACATACATTGTTTGGGATGTAATCATGATTAAATTTTTTACTATAACCAGTGCTTACCTTCTTTTTTTTTTCAAGTCAAGCATTACCATGTCTAGATACATTAAAAAAAATTCAAACATAATTCTAATTAATAGTATTAATTTTCCATTGAACATGAAAAGTCAATATTAAATAAACTATACATAAAAGACATTTTTCTAATATTTTCACACAAAACAAACATATGAACTACACTAAAGTTTTTCTTAGTATATGTGAAGTTTGCATTGATAACTCATATTTAAAGATGTAAAGAGTACATCACTAATATTTCTCATCCTTACCAAAAACATATAGTACTATACATTACTTGAATGTGTCGTGATACTATACATAAACTAGACCCACCTAATGAAACAGTCCCTCAACCCTGACATGAATAACATTTTCCTAGATATATATATATATATATATATATATATATATATATATATATATATATATGAACTTTTCTTGAGCATTTTGTCTATTTGATTGAAACATGGCACCTACAGCTTTTTATATATGCGATAGAATATCTCCCTTGCCTGTTTGAGCATTTCCAAATAGTATCATTTTGATGAAATTGTTAGTATATCGTCTAATCTGGTGGAATATGAAATATGTTATTTACTGTCGTTATATTTTATGCTTATACAAAAACCTATTAATATCTTAGATTTTAGTAACTGATAATTGACCATCAATAACCGTTGAATGAGAATAAACATCAAAATTATAATAATATATATTACTGCTTGTAGTGATCTTGGTGTAAGGAAAAGGAATTAAAAATGGAAGACTATATTATGATATATTGAATTAGTGCCAAGTTACTCTCTGATTTTTACGCTAAAACCATATAATGAATTGATTTTTACTAAAACCACAAAATGAATAAAATGTTTGTAGAGAATGGATTTTAACATATTAATAGAGAAAACATTTATAATATTGGAATGCTTACATTTACATTAACAAACCTCCCATTATCAGGATTCTTCTATATATCTCTAGAGTTTATATGTCTCTGATGTTATCTATGAGTTGCAGTGACTTGATATCTTAAACATAAATAGATTGCATATTTTTTAATACTTAATACAGAAATAAATAATAAAGTAGAAAATCTGTTTAGAACCGTATAAAGGGATGATAGTTTTTTTCAAAAGGCTCATATATTCAAAGACACTGGCAGTAATAGTAATATAAAGAAACAAGACAACCAATTGAGGAATAATGAGTGGAGAAATAGGTTGGCAGATAGGTAATTTTTCCAAAAAGAACTATGCAAAGAGGTCAATGTCAAATTTCAATATATATATACTGAATATAATTTCTTACATTTAGTTCCTTCCTATGATAATACGTTGGTTCCTTATTATTTTACCCAACTTCTGTTCATGTTCTAACAAATAAATATTCTGCAACAAAGAAAACAACAATCTATCAACATTTTGACTGAATTCAATTCATGCATAATTGTATGAGTTAATTACATTCAATTTCCATTCTATACTTGGAAAAGTAAATGTATAACTTGTTTTTAAAACAGATAGTTAACATAACTATAGACAAGCATTTCATATTCCTCCAGATTTTGAAAGTTGCTTCAATGCATTGGCAATATTTTCCTCTGTTGTTTCACTAATGCATGCAACAAGAGGACTCTCATTTGGTACAACATCATCTCTTTGGTAGCTTCCTGGACCTCTAAGCAATTCTTCTGAACCCTTAGACACAACTCCTTTCATGATTATAGTCTTGTGAGTCCCCGAAATCATTTCCTCATAATCGGTGTCCCCGGTTTCTCCAAGGATGACATACATGTTTGCAACATTTAATCTCCAACGGACAAACAAATACCTTTAATAATAAACATTCAAATTCTGAATACTATGGAAATTTTTTGGTCTTTAGAGTATATTTGCACTTGATTCTTATAAAACATGATTATAGCTTATTATGAAATATTACCTGAGTGCCTGAGCTCTAGATGCAAGAAGAGGAATAACATGCATTCTAGAAGACCCCCTGCAGTACATAGGATGACAACGTAGACCTCTCATCCGAAGCTTTTGCCTCAAGTCATCAACTTTCCTTGCCTAAAATAAACAAACAATGTATAGAACCATTTCAATCAATTTCTAAGTGTTACAACATGTTCTGATTCACGGTGAGTTTAGCAGAATCACGGTGAGCCACCTTGATTTGGCAAATGCACTGTAATATCAACCATGCACTTAATCTGTGTCGGTATGTAAAGGTATTAGTAAATTTCACTTACCTTGCTAGGATCATTTATTTTGTATGAAATGCAATGTGCATTACTTGACTTCAAATCTTCCTCAAGAGGACTAGTTGCTTTTCCATTAGTCTCTTCACCATTAGAGGCATTCATAAGTTTACAAATTGTATTCTTTAGTCCTTCAACACCCCAACGATAATCTATATGTACCGAATAATCTTGATCAGGCAAAAGCTTCCCATCTTCTGTGTGAACACCAGGGTAATAAACTTCACTCCCACTACTACAAACTATGGCATCAAATTCATTCACTTGAACATTTCCGGATGCTAGAAATTCCGTTGTTTCTTGCATTGTCATAGCAGTCGACAAAGCGAATCCTGAAACTCTCGCAGTTTGAGGGTCTAATTGAACGGCTTTAATTATCCTTTGAACTATCTCAATCAACTTCTTATCAGGATCTCCGTTACTGCCATAGGAATCAAGTGCTATAACAATCAACCTGCGTCTTCGCCTTAATAGAGGGTATTTGTTTGATACATTATCAAGCAACATGTTCTCATTATTTGAACCAGAATCTTGCTTCCTTATCTTGCTTAAGACGCGTTTCACTTGGTCTTCGTTACTGCCACCGCTTGATGCAGCAAATTCACCATCAATTGAAAGCCTAAGTGACATGTCCTGAACATCCTTAAGTGAATCATTGAAAGACTCTTCAACATCTACATCATCTTCAGTAGTAGTAGTTTGCCATTGTGGATGCCTCATTCTACACGCATCCACGCGTGTCAAATAAGTTCGGCAGTGTTCAGGCCACGAGAAAAGGTGTATATTCTTCCAACCATTGTTTCTGCACTCATGCCATAGGTTTTTCTCTGATAACAACTTGAGTAATGCATCAGCAATTGCTTGATGATCATGAGGGTCCACAAGCAAACCATTGTTGAGGGCCTAACATTATAACAAAGAATCACAACGTCGTCATTTTTTCCAATGTCTTGATTACAACTAAGAAAGTAGTACATGTTGTAAAATATAGGAACTTCCTAGTATGCACATTGTAACTCAGTATGATATATATAAAGTTAAATTTTCAATTACCCGATTAATGTCAACTGGTCCACCATTTTTAGTGGCCACCATTGGCAGTCCATGTGCAGCTGCCTGGGTGAGTTTAAACACATATTTAATAACACTGTAACATTAAAATGTGAATATGTCACCAAAGTGATAAGTTAGTTAAAACTTACCTCAATTAAAGTAAGACCAAAAGGTTCCACTAAAGCAGGATTTATGAAAACTCCCTGAGAAAAATGTCAAACTAGTTAGTTGGCTAGCTATATCATTAAGACTGCAAAAGAAATGTGTATTGTACATATATTCTACATACCTTTGTTTTAGCAGCAAATCTATATATCTCAGGTACATCAGATTGTCTATGATGTTTAGGGTATGCGACATGTCCATATAGGTCATATTTGTCAATCAGTTTCAACACAGTTGTGAGAACACTGCCGCTCCCAGAAGACATATCTTCTATGTCATCTCTGTTTCCCATTATAAGGGTCTGTTTAGAAACGTATTAGTCATTTCGCAATTGCTCAATCATATTTTCCACCAAATGTGGCAATTGAATTATGTTAAGTTATTACTTACAAGATTAGCTAGTTTTCTTAAGGAACGACATTCTCCAAAAGCCTTTAATAGAGTTGTTATGTTCTTCTTTGGATCCGGCCTTGATAAGGCTAATATCATAGGCTTGTGAGGATTTGTGAAGAAACGCATCACCTGCATAATGTTGTTAGTTTCAAGTCAATAACAGTACTAACTAAGGTGTATCAATAGCAAATATAAGTAATGCCTCCAATCTTTGTACTATTAGTATTTCATTTTTTTTCTTTAATATATTTGGTTATTGTGCGACATAGTAATTCGTTGGTTTTGTGATTTGGCTATTTTCTTAGTGAGACTTTGGGTATCGGCTACAACGAGCTAATGATCAGGAGGACCCCTAAGAGATGTTGATCTACGCTCAAAACCTTGAGGCATATATGATTACATTCTTATATATCCTTCATTTAACACATTCTTAGGCGATGTATGACTAAACCGCTCACACTTGAGCTCCAACACATATTATCACTGTATAAGTTACTCACTTCTAACCAAATTGAAGGTAGAGCTTTTGGTGAAGATCCATCAGCACCACCAGTAAGCTGTGATAGATCCCCATCGACTTCAGGGCCATCTTCTTGTATCACAACATTGCTGAAGTCCATACCAGGAGGGATAACCTGCAGAAATTCCATTTAAGAGATGGTATTGTTCGCATAAAACCATCATAGAGATAACTGATATATGCTATGCAATTCGTACTTGTTTCCAAAATCAAGTTTGAAGGCCTAAAATACTATGAATTAATTGATATGTTATGATAGGTTGACTGTGTAAAAAGTTATATGCTGACAGTGAATCAAAATTAATCTTCAAATGCGAAATGATTTTCAACTTCAGTATGCTAAAAACTGCATTCTTACCGCCATTCTAGGCATGTAACGACCATGACAATTAACACCACGCCTATCACGGGCACGCAAAACTTTCTCAAGCTTGACATCAAACCCATCATAAAGTCCCCACTGTTCATCAATTTCTTGTCTTGTACTAGTGATGACAAGTTCTGCAGCATCCAAGGAAAGCTCCTCTGCTTCTATCCTTCTCATTATCTTATACGTTGAGTTGATATCCTCCCACGATTGGCGCCCTTGCTTAAGAAGCTGTTCTAGTTTGTTTCTTCCAAGTGAATGACCAGTGAGCACCATTGGCACATTCAAAGCACCTGAAAGAAGAGCAGCACTGTCACCAGCATCAGCATAGTGTCCATGAATCACATAAGGCCACACAGGTTGTCCACCACCAACTTGTTCGCCCAATACTTTTGACATGTTGAGAATGTGAGCTAAGGCTCCATCTACAAATTCTTGAATGTGAGGCCAGAGAAGTTCTTTCTCGAGATATTTATCGCGCGGACCAAAGGGTATTCTTATGATATATGCACCCCTGCTCTCTCCAGTGCTATCATCCTCATCATTATCATCTGGACCTGCAGATAGCATTTCTGTAGGTTCTCCATAGCTCCAATCAATCTCGGGAGATGATATTTGGCGCGTGAAGAGATCTACTCTATATACTCCTGCCGTTTTCGCAAGTGCACGAGCAAGTTCTACCACATATTTAATCTGTGAGAATACATTATTGTTATCAACTAAATGAGAGGGAAAAAATAACTTATTCATGTTTGAATGTCAAATACCTGTCCACCAGTATCAGAATCTCTACCAAGCTCCATGTTTTCGCCTCGTACCAATCCATGCAAACTGCATAAAAGCCAAGGTCATGATCAAACATTGCATTTACATACATATGATCATAGCTTTCACAATAGTAATATTAGGAAATATATCAACTAATAATATGATTATATAGATTTGAGAATAAAGGAATGTTTAGATTAACTTATTTGAGCTAACTAGCCTATCTACTAACATAAACACTTGTGAAACTCTTTGAAGGAGTTTATGAAAGCAGCTTATAACATGTGTCATAAATCGTTTTCAGCTTATTTTCATAAGCTCGCCACGATAACAATTGCAAATAGCTTATAACTTATACGAAAACAATTTGACTTTATTTTATACATAAGTGCTTGTACAATAAACACTTACGGTATAACTTAAAGCATATAATTAAATTGTTTATCCGAGTCTAAGAATAATATACCTTAAGAGGATAATATAAAGTTTCTTTTCCTTTTTATCATCAGACCATATTTCCTGGCTAGAAGCATGCCGCTGAAGTTTTTTCTGTTGAGTCTCAATTTGTATTATCTCCCCAATGCCATCTCCCTTTTCTCCTTCTGACAATTCTTCAGACAAATCCTCCGTTGCATCCCTACGTCCTTGTTCTCTTTCCCATCTTCTGTATGCTAACCTTTGAAGTTCTTCCCCTTCCACCTACAAAGTATGCCTCATTAGTACTCTACTAGTTTCACCAAATTCATAGAATAAAGGCCAATCCAAACAAACTCATAGATAAAGATCAAACATACATGTATATGATGGATGAATATGTCATGTATGTTGATGAATGAAAATTGACAATTGAGTTAGATAATAATTGAATGATAAAAACCTTCTTCTTCTTGCGAGCAAGATGCCAAATACGCCAACACATGTTCTCGAGTCTTGAGCTACGTTCCCTTGTATTACGAGTGGCAACAACCTTAAGCCATGTACGATGAAGATCAGACTCATCAACAGCACTCACTACTTCTTCAACAAAGTACTTTGTTGGATTGAAATGATCACCACTTTCTCTCGCTGCAGCCGCCACCCTTTGCTGCTCTTCAACGGTGGTAGAAGCACCACCACCGGTGGATAGTATAGCCTCAAGGTAGCCATTAATCCACTCATTACCAGCCATTAATCACAAACTTTCTTTGTATTATGTAATGTAACACTACTATATATTTTAAAATATTCTTAAACTCAAGTACTCATTCTAATGTGAAGTATGTTTTTTGAATGTTACATGATCAACATGGCTTATCTTTATGTAATGAAGAGAAGGGGTGTTTTGTGTGCAGTGTTAGAGAACCACATGCAATGAACGATGTATATTGCTCATTTTTGGTTCAAATTTGTGTGTTGTGTATTGTGTTGTCTTTTGTGTTAGTTAGGCACCGAATATAAGTAACATTATTCCTTATTCTTCTCATTTCGTTTGTAAGCATTTTTTAAACTTTACACTAACTAATTTTTTGTTAATTGCAATTAATTTTTAATATTGCAATAAAAATGAATAAAAAGACATGAATATCAAAAAAATGTAATAGTATCTTTTAGGCTTAATAGCAGTTGTCGCCCCCTAACTTTCACGAAGTTGCGATTTTGGTCCCTTAAGAAGAAAAAAAACTACAAAACCGCCCCCTAAGTTTTGCAACTGTAGCAGTTTTGGTTCCCCAAGGCAAAAAAAATTAAAAAAATAACACTTGACACCTCACTTACGGTGCCACGCCAGCGTAGACCGAGTCTGAAGGTGAGAAAAACACAAGGGGGGCTGGGGGGTTGAATTATGTTTACTTTTTCTTCGTTTTCTCCTACTGAAGTCACTGATCAGAAGCAAATAGAGTTCAGCTTCTGAAGTAATAATCAGAATCTAAATGCAGCGGATAAAACAGAGAGAGAATAAAGACACAAAACAATTATACAGGTTCCTTCCACAAACCGGAAGTAGTCCTGTCCCCCTTGCACTTCCAAGGAGAATTCACTAAAAATGTAATACCAAATTACAACTGCTCAATGCTACAACTAGCACGAGACTTCAAATTACTCAAGCACAACTGCAAGAGATTTCCTATTGCTCCT
>Ga0315914_1011253_pt1 | contig 10794 bp, 8 predicted proteins | sample MpolenodulesMG_FD_203920 | JGI IMG/M metagenome (GOLD analysis project Ga0315914, IMG submission 203920) | Medicago polymorpha root nodule microbial communities from Los Angeles, California, United States - elongated nodules | ecosystem: Host-associated > Plants > Roots > Nodule | place: USA... | reverse complement strand
AAGGTTGCTTTGTTTAATAACTCGTTCGGACAAATCTGAAATCTGTAGCTATTAAATCTGATAGTAAACATTTATTTATATTTTTTATAAGTTTATTATGTGTAAATTTGAAATTTTTTGAAAAAGTATGTAATGGTTTAAACAAAATATGAAAATTTGTTTGGATTATAAGCTTGTTATACGTTGAGCTATTAAGCAGAGAAACTCGGTTCATAGTTACTCGTGAAGTAACTTTACTTACGGCTACTAACTTGATCAATCCGATATATGTACATGAAGCTTCAAATTATTAACTTACTGTAACTATGACAAGCAGATGATAGTTATTTTACAAGTGGATATTTGGACAACAAAGTAGATTGTATTCCAGGTATGAAAAACTTTCGTCTGAAGGACCTTCCTGACTTTATAAGAACAAAAGATATGAATGATTTTATGGTAGAATTTTTCATTGAAGCGGCCGATCAATTTCACAGAGCTTCTGCTATTGTTTTTAACACTTGTAATGAACTTGAGAGTGACGTATTGAATGCTCTCTATTCTATGTTCTCTTCTTTGCATGGCATTGGACCATTACCTTCATTATTAAGTCAAACTCCACATAATCACTTGGAATCTTTAGGTTCCAATCTTTGGAAAGAAGATATCAAGTGTCTTGAATGGCTCGAGTCCAAGGGACCTGAGTCTGTTGTTTATGTGAATTTTGGCAGCATTACAGTTATGACTCCAGATCAACTGTTAGAGTTTGCTTGGGGATTGGCCAATAGCAAGAAACCATTTTTGTGGATCATTAGACCTGACCTCGTCATTGGTGGTTCCTTTATTTTGTCATCTGAGTTTGAGAATGAAATTTCAGATAGAGGCCTAATAGCGAGTTGGTGTCTGCAAGAGCAAGTACTGAACCACCCTTCAATCGGAGGATTCTTGACTCATTGTGGATGGAACTCAACCACTGAAAGCATTTGTGCTGGAGTGCCAATGTTGTGTTGGCCATTCTTTGGTGATCAGCCAACAAACTGTAGATTTATTTGCAACGAATGGGAGATTGGACTTGAAATCAATACAGATGTGAAGAGAGCTGAGGTGGAGAAGTTAGTCAATGAATTGATGGTTGGAGAGAAAGGAAAGAAGATGAGGCAAGAGGCCGTGGAGTTGAAGAAGAAGGCAGAGGAGAACACTAGTCCAGGTGGTTGTTCATACATGAACTTGGACAAAGTTATTAAGGAGGTTTTGCTTAAACAATGTTAACTTAAAATATGGTTCTGTATTCATCGATATCCTCTTGAATTTGTTTGACAGTGAAGCAAAAATGATACATTTAGTCGGAGCAATATAAATATGATTTAATGTGTTATTTGAGTTGATCAATATGAACAATATGATACATAATAATTGTATGAATAATGTTATTTGTTGCATTGCATATTTACTAAAATTTCATACATCTTTGTTGCTCCAACATGTATAGTAAAGTTGATAATAATCTGATCATATGAGGGTCTCAGAAGACAGTGAGTAACACAAGGACTAATATTGGTTCATAAGTATCTTACATTACAGGCAAAAGTTGATCATTTTCACAAGCTACTATACACACTCAACAGAAGTGCAGAAACATACACTATATTTATTAGGTACTCAATCACAGTTTCAAATAAAAGTGTTTGGGAACGCAATTTGGACTGCGACATTAAAACACTTTTCATGTCTTTGCGACCTGCAGAGCTTGGCATCATTTTGTGAGGGGCAAAAGTATGAATATACTAAAAATATCTATAGCCATTAAATTAAACTTTTGGTATTGGCACGATGGTTGCGACTATTGACCATTTACTTTCACCTGAAGTAAGCAAGTCTCTGGTTTTGCATTTTGATGTCTTGGTTGTATTTTTGTACAAGAAAAAAAATAAGAGAGACACAAAATATAGCAAACGAAGGACCAAACATGCATCATTTCGTATAAGTAAATAATATTGGTGGTCTTACAAATAACAATGATTAAGATAACTTAATACTCAGTAAAACATTAATCACTAATCCAAAATCTCTCAAAAGCAATCCTACACACTCAAGGCCTAAAAACCTTCACTAAATTTTATGAATTTCGGGGGTGTTACATACATCATCGTCAATCATGATCTTTTCATGCTCTTTAGATGAATTATTAATGAGTTTTAATAAATATAATATATGCAATAGCTTCAGCTCTGCTATAGCCTAAGGTTCACATGAAATCCAAAATATTACTCCTCTTTTGTGATTATTCTTTTCTCTCATGAAAGGTTGTAAAATTGGTAAAAGAAGATTGGATTCTTATAATTGATAAGTTTTTTATACGACCACATTACTAAATGGGTTGAAGGAACAAATGCAACATTTATATGTATTTAAGAGACATTTAATAATTGTTTTACTAATAGGAATGTTTTTTTACGACTCCATAAGCGCAAAACTCTAAAATGTATGTACGAAGAGGGTTCGTATTATAAATTATAAGGTAATATGAACATATAATAATTTTTACATGCAAAAGGGAGAATGGCTGAAATTATCAAGTTTGTTGATGTTATGACTTTCTTTCTTTCCCTATTTCATATTGAAATGAATGGTAAAGGCAAGCCATTTGTATCCTTTTCAAATGTCCTTAGTTACTTACAACTTAAATTTTTATCTCATTTTATTTACATCTTTTTATCCTCTTTATTTTATTACCTATTTGAATGATGCAATGTACCTCAATAAAGTTCCCTAAAGTAGTTTCAGGTACATTACATTAGTAGTAGCAGGCACGATGTGTAATTGTGTGTATATTTTGTTGGATCATATATTAGATAATAGAGACTGCTAATAGTCTCAAAAGAATTTTATTATCAAATTTCCTAAAGATTCTAAAGTTATGTAAGGTCTTGTTTGGATAAATAACTTAATTTACAACTTATAACATAAGTGTTTATCATGATAAGCGCTTATCTATAAGTCAGTTATACGTCAAAAGATAAAATAAGTTAATTTGTTTTCGTATAAACTATAAACTGTTTTCATAAGCTATCTTAGACAATGTATTAAAATAAGTTCAAAACAATATATATGCAGCGCCATTTGTATCTTGTTTTGTCCATACCTTGTATCTTGCGGGAATGACATTTAATAATATTTGCCGATTCAAAAAAAACATATAAACATATCATGAGATGTTTTCTTATGCTCTCCCCAACAATACATTACTCCCTCCGTTTTACATACATGTTTTTAAGATTTATATGTTCAAGCTAAGAAATAACTTTAATTTGTAAACAAATTTCGAAAATACTTTGTTTGTAAGACTTAGGTCAATTGACAATGTCAATATTGATGGATTTGACACATTCACTCGGGCTCAAACACGGAACCTTCAATTGTGTGTATAAGTTTAAGGTGGTACTTTCTTTTGAAAAGACAATGTCAATATTGATATAGGTTGGACATCTTCACTCGAGTTCAAACCTGAAACCTCCAGTTATATTTAGGAGTTTAAGATGACGCTTCTCACTTTCATTCGTCTATGATTAAAAAAAGAAAAGAAAAAAAAAATCATGTGTACTCTCATCTATCCTTGATACATTCACCTATTTACTCTATCTTTGGTTAATAAAAGTGTAATCATACATAAGTAAAGGGTATATATATTTGACAAAGAAAGTAAGAAATTTAAATTGAATGATTGGAAATTATTGAGACTCTGAACATGTTACAAACGTGAAATTTCGAAGGTGTCTTTGCATTATGCAGCACATGCATTTCTCAAACGTTCAGTGAATGGGGAAGAGAGGTATGGGCAGCAGAACTAACAGGTGTGAAATAAAACAAGGAATTATTCGGTTTCATATAGTTTTTTTTTCTTCTTTTTGACAGTTTTTCATACGGTTAAGGTAAAGATTCAATTAAGTCTCACCGATAGACACTAAAAAAATATCATCTATACAATAAAAACAGACAATAATAGAGACAATATATTGTAATGTATAAGGTACTATACATTAAAAAGAATTACTTTGATTTTATTTCTAAACAACGATATTGAACATTTTCAGCTATTTATGGGAAGAAAAAAAACATTGTAAAATGATTAAATAACATGATATTAAAATATTAGAAAATAACATAATATTAAATAATTGGATGTTGAATATTAATAATAACTTTGTTTAGCTCAATGCATTTAATTTGTAAATCAATAGTGTAAAATTATTTTATATATGTAATTAATAAAATTACATAAATATTTATGGAAGTATTTTAAATATTAATCTAACAAAGTGACATTATAATTTGATTTGATGCATGTCAAAAAAGTTTAGACTATTAGTATATAAAAATTAATCTACCAATAATATATTTGGTCTAAGTGATAAGCGATTTTGATCTCTTATACCAATGATCATTTATAAATTCGATATTTGACTCATACGTATAAACATAATTTGGTTCGAAGTGGAGAACCCCCCTATATGTCTAACATGTTCATCACTTAATTTTTTTTACAAAGGTTCATCACTTACTTATTTTTCAGTTAACTCTAATAATATATAAGTTTTTCCATCATGTACGGTTACTAGTATTTATCAAACCCATAATAGAAAACTACAAGTATTTATTTTTCATGCATAGATCCAAGAAAGTAATGATGTGTACATCCCAAGTCTATGATCATGACTTTCCTAGGAAAATTATACTATTTCTATGATCATGACTGCTTACAAATTGACGATCCATATTTAGATGGGGACTAATGACTCCAACAGATATTTTAGAATATTGATGTATAATAACAACAAGAATGTCCACGCTCCTTGATATGTTAAAACATGTCAGCAATTACTGATAGCTTTAGAAAGGGGTAGCATTGAAATGACCTCAACGGTCTAACCGAATCTATAGATGAGAAGAAGAAAAAAAAATTAATAACCCATGGTAGTTTGCTTTAAAAAAAATCATTTCCTTAATTATATCCATTATAGTCTCGTAGCTTACTCCAAACTATAAGACTCTGTTTGATAAAAAAGAAACTAATAGTGGATAAATTTTATTATTATCATTAACTAATATTGTTTTTATAAGGACAATTGATAGGTTATAATGCTAAAATATAGTGAAATATGTTACACAAATTTTTTAAGAAAATAAAAAATTGAGTAATTTTTATGAGAAAAAATACGATGACGTCGTTTAGTCATTTAATATTTAACAAAAAACAGAAAAATAATTTAGGTAACCTACTACTCTATTTAAACCAAACCAGAAATTAGTAGGTTCGTCCAAACTCATCCATTAATATAACGGGTGGACATTATACCTGTAAACAACGGTCCGAGTGATTTGTCAAGAAGTCAATATCCTTCTCCAAAAGTAAAAAACTCATCAACAGAGCTTTTTTTTTTTAACTCAAAAGGACTTTTTTAAGACCCGCATTTGGAGGTGGTATAACGTGGCAATAAAAAACGATAAAAATCTAAGAAAATCTAAAGCTCGTGATTCGATAACACTTTTCAACACTTCTTTCTTCTAGTTCTAGTAACTAGCAAGAAGAGTACACTCTACAACAATACAAACACCACCACCTCCATCATTCACACAAAAGCCACACTCTCGTGAAGAATATAACAAACTTTCTCTCTCATTGATCGATCTCAATTCTCAATTATGGCTTCCACGACAATGCGGTTACCGACGAATACCGCCGCCGTAACTGAATCATCATTTCCTCGCCGGAACTCCATTTCCGGATTCATCACTACTAGATCCTCTTCTTCCCTCCGCTTGAAGTATCGTTCTCTCAATCACAATCTCAACCTCAGGAGAAGAACTTCTTTCCAGGTCAAGTGTTTGTTTGGTAGTAGTGAAGCTAAACAAAAACTCAAGGATCGCGAAATTCAAGAGCAACAAGGTCTTCGTCATAATCTATTTTTGTGAATTTTTTTATGATATAAGCTAACTTAGATTTTGAATTTGTGATCTGAATTTGCAGCATTGAAATCATGTTCAAAAGCTTTGCTCTATGATTTTTGTTCACCTTCATTATTATTTTTTTTTTGAATTTGTGATATGTTATAAGGTAGGTTAGGTTTTGAATTTGTGATCTGAATTTGCGGCATTGAAATTAAGTTCAAATTTAGAAACATTTTAATAAGCGTTGTTTGGATAATCAGCTTAATTTTCAGCTTATAGCATAAGCACTTATCATTTATGAAGCACTAACACGGACACGTTTGCACCTGTAGTAATTTGAAAAAAATGAATTAATTGAACGTGATCACATGTGTCAGCGTCGATGTTGGACACCTTCTATCAGAAGTGTCGGTGTTACAGAGCTTATCATGATAAGTGTTTAAGTATAAGTTATTTTTATGACTAAAGATAAAATTAAGTTAAAATTGTTTTTGTATAAGCTATAAGTTGTTTCATTTATTTGTGATCTGGCTTTGCTAACTTCAGTCGTGGCATTGAAATTAAGTTCAAATTTAGAAACATTTTAATAGGCATTGTTTGGATAATCAGCTTAATTTTCAGCTTATGATCATAAGCACTTATTTGTATGCTATTTCTATGATAAAAGATAAAATGAAATTGTTTTCGTATAGTCTATAAGGTGTTTTCGTAAACTATCTCCGAGAGCTTATGAAAATAAGCTCACAATTGCTTCCGAGCATGCCATAAGTTGTTTTCATGAGTTCTCTCCAAGAGTCTCATAAGTTCTTTTGTCAAAAGATAAACCTAAATAAGTCAATCCAAACAGGTCCTAAAAGTAGAAAATCTTTGCTCGATGACTGTGTGGGTACTGTTTTGGCTCTCTTTCTTTCTTTGTTTTTTTTCCCTTTCAGCATCATGCTTTATTGTAATGCTACCAGTTAGCTATTTTGTTTTTGCTTAGTTGTGTTATTTGCAGCATTGAGTCAAGTTGGTTTTTTAAAAAAATCATTTTACAATTGTCCCATGAACTCCATCTCTTAAAGTTACAAGATCAAACTTTTACCATTAAGACACCTCATGAATCAAGTTCAAATTTTGATTAACTCCTCAATAGCAAAATATAAGCAAGAATAATAAAACAAAGTCAAATGTATTTGCTCACAAAATTTGACCAAATACATTGACTTTTTGGACTCCTTTTTGCTTATATTTTGTTATGGAGTACCTTTATAGAGGAAGAATCCTTTGGTCTATTACCTAGTTGATCATGAGTTTATGCCATGTTACTACTAGTTATCTCGCGTCCAGCGCCATTGCAATCTGATTAATTGTTTAAGTGTCCCACATCGGATAAGAGTTGCACATACAATGTGTTTATAAGTGGGGGCAATCCTCACCTCACAAGCCGGTTTTGTGGGGTTGTGTTAGTTAGGCCCAACCACGATTTCTAAGATTAATCATTTCTGTTTATTGTTTGTTTCAGAAGCTACAACCTCTCTGAGCACATTTGCACCAGATGCTTCTTCCATTGTATCAAGTATTAAGTACCATGCAGAGTTCACTCCTCTGTTTTCTCCAGAGAAATTTGAGCTCCCACAGGCTTTTATTGCAACGGCCCAGACTGTTCGTGATGCTCTCATAATAAACTGGAATGCTACATATGATTACTATGAGAAGCTGAATGCTAAGCAGGCATATTACCTTTCAATGGAATTTTTGCAGGTTGGGTGCTACCTTAATGATTTTAACAGCTTAGAACATTACTGGCTTCTAATACTTATTTCCATTTATCATTCTATCTTGCAGGGTAGAGCATTATTGAATGCAATTGGCAATTTAGAGTTAACTGGCCCCTATGCAGAGGCTTTGAGCCAGCTTGGTTATAAATTAGAAAATGTGGCACACCAGGTGCGATATCTCCAACTGTATATCTTTTTTCATATTTTAATTCTAGAATGGGGTGTTCTATACTGTTCATTAGTAAAGAACACCAGAAGCAGAAGCCCATAATTCATTGTTTCAATTCGTGACCTCTTCGAATAAACAAACTGATGTGGTTTTTTGACATGAATATTATAATTGAAAAAAGACTCAATTTGTTTCAATAGCATATTTACTACAAGTTCAACAATCGAGAGTCAACTGATGTACTTGGGATTTTTATCGATTTGCATTTCTAAATTTATTTGTTCAAAATATTGCTAGTTTACAAACCAATATGTTTCTCTGAGTTGTGGTAATTCATTTTGGCCCTGCAATAATAGGAGCCAGATGCTGCACTTGGAAATGGGGGTCTTGGACGCCTTGCTTCATGTTTCTTGGACTCTTTGGCAACCTTGAATTACCCAGCATGGGGTTATGGACTGAGATACAAGTATGGCTTGTTTAAACAACAAATAACCAAAGATGGGCAGGAGGAAGTTGCTGAAGATTGGCTTGAGGTATGTTTCATTATTTAGTGATGACTAGTGTTCATGCCATGTACTTGCTAATTTTTGGATTTGATCTACTGGTTCTATTAGTATCTTCCTTCTTACTTGTGATCTATTCCAACAGATGGGCAACCCCTGGGAGATTGTTAGAAACGACGTCTCATATCCTGTAAGGTTCTATGGCAAAGTTGTTTCAGGCTCAGATGGTAAAAAACATTGGGTCGGAGGAGAAGATATCAAAGCTGTTGCACACGATGTCCCCATACCCGGATATAAGACAAAAACCACAATTAACCTGAGACTCTGGTCTACAAAAGCTGCATCTGAAGAATTTGATTTAAATGCTTTTAATTCTGGAAGGCACACTGAAGCGTCCGAGGCTCTAGCAAATGCCGAAAAGGTTTGGATGATAATGCTAGTATAAACTCTTTGAGAAAATTGTAGAAGATTTTGAGTTTTATAGAAGTAACCAATTGGATATGATTGATGGATGATGTTAGAGTAAGTTTTAAAGAATCAAGATTCACTAGACTTTTGACTGTAATGTGTATCTTTTCATAGCTTTGTTTAGCAATGGCTGTGGAAAATATCTAAGTGACACCTGATGATATGGAGGTTTTCTAGATAATTTTACTTTTGCAACAATGTGAATACAACTTGATAAAACTTAAAAGGACATTTTATATTGTGTTTTCCCCCTCAAATGCAGATTTGCTATGTACTCTACCCTGGTGATGACTCAATAGAGGGAAAAACCCTTCGCCTCAAGCAACAATATACTTTATGTTCTGCTTCTCTTCAAGATATCATTGCTCGTTTTGAGAGAAGATCAGGAGCAAGTGTGAATTGGGAAGAGTTTCCTGAAAAGGTTGCAGTTCAGATGAATGATACTCACCCAACCTTGTGCATCCCAGAGCTGATGAGAATACTGATAGATATAAAGGGTTTAAGCTGGAAGGATGCTTGGAATATCACCCAGCGGTACCTAGAATTTATTTGTTTTTGTTTATATTTTATTTTATTGCTTTTTGGGGTAGTTCAGTCATCTCATGTTTATGCATGATCCGAGTTTGTTGATGGAATATGAACTATCTGCCACTGTGATCTAGGACTGTAGCATACACAAACCATACTGTTCTTCCTGAGGCATTAGAGAAATGGAGCATGGACCTGATGGAGAAACTTCTTCCACGCCATGTTGAGATTATAGAAATGATTGATGAGGAGGTAATACCAAAAATATTTGCATAAACTCTTCTTTTTCAGGTAAAGGAATCAAGTTATTGATGACATTCATGTTTGACAGCTGGTCCGGACCATAATCACAGAATATGGAACAGCAGATTCAGACTTACTGGAAAAGAAATTGAAGGAAATGAGAATACTAGAAAATGTTGAATTGCCTGCAGAATTTGCTGATGTACTGGTTAAATCCAAGGAGGCCGATGATATTTCTAGTGAGGAGGAGAAAATTTCAGGAGAAGAGGAAGAAGACGGCGATGGTAATGATGATGAAGTGGTAGTCGCAATTGTTGAAAAGGATGGGACAGATAAAAGTTCCATTGAGAAAAAGAAAGAGGAGTTGCCCGAGCCAGTAGTAGAACCACCAAAATTGGTTCGTATGGCCAATCTCTGTGTTGTGGGTGGTCATGCAGTGAATGGAGTTGCAGAGATACATAGTGAAATTGTCAAGGATGATGTGTTCAATGCATTTTATAAGGTAAATATTTCGTTGGACAATGTGAATTGAGTGATGTTTTGAGATTCATATCAGTCAACTCTTGTTTTTGACAAAAGGGAAAATAATTTTAAGCATGCCGTAAGGACATAATATTTTTTTTTCATTTCCACCATTTTTATGTGATTACAGTACACATGCAACATTTTTTTTTAAATTAAATTAAACTTACCAAATATTTGTGGTATATGCGTAGTGATGTAGTGTATGAACCTTAAAAATTTAAAAGTATTTCCTCCTTTTCTTTCTTTATATCTATGACAAGATATAGGAAAATTGCTTTTATCACTGACATGCCATACTTCATGCAGTTGTGGCCTGAGAAATTCCAAAACAAAACAAATGGTGTGACACCAAGGAGATGGATCAGGTTCTGTAATCCAGATTTGAGTAAAATTATAACTCAGTGGATAGGCACAGAAGATTGGGTCCTAAATACCGAGAAACTGGCTGAGTTGAGGAAGGTAATTACATTATTTAATTTGTTGATCTTAATAGAATTGAAGAGGAATTCGCATTTTCCTTTTCTTCATGTTGTTCAATCTTTATTTGCTTTTTTAAGAATGTCAAGTTTTGCTTCATCAATTATACTACTCCCTCCGTCCCATTATAAGTGAGTCTTTTGTTCATTTCACACATATTAAGAAAAAATGTATAAGTGAAAGAGAGAGAGAGAGA
>Ga0315914_1011252_pt1 | contig 10794 bp, 3 predicted proteins | sample MpolenodulesMG_FD_203920 | JGI IMG/M metagenome (GOLD analysis project Ga0315914, IMG submission 203920) | Medicago polymorpha root nodule microbial communities from Los Angeles, California, United States - elongated nodules | ecosystem: Host-associated > Plants > Roots > Nodule | place: USA... | reverse complement strand
AACCTGCTTGACATGGCTCGATTCTCAACCATCAAAATCAGTTGTATATGTTAGCTTTGGCAGCATCACGACAATGACAAGAGAAGAAATACTTGAGTTTTGGCACGGTTTGTTGAACAGCAAAAAATCATTCTTGTGGGTGATTAGACCAAACATGGTACAAGAAAAAGGACTAATAAAAGAACTTGAGGAAATGACTAGTAAGGAGAGAGGTTTGATTGTGGAGTGGGTTCCACAAGAGGAAGTTTTGTCACACAAGGCAATTGGTGCTTTTTTGACACATAGTGGATGGAATTCTACTTTGGAGAGTGTGGTTTGTGGTGTGCCTATGATTTGTTGGCCTTATTTTGCTGATCAACAAATTAATAGTAGATTTGTGAGTGAGGTTTGGAAGCTTGGGTTGGATATGAAAGATGTTTGTGATAGGAATGTTGTTGAGAATATGGTGACTGATATTATGGTGAGCAAGAAGGATGAGTTTTCAAGATCTGCTATTGAAATGGCGGATTTGGCTTCCAAGAGTGTAAGTCATGATGGTTCCTCCTATAACAACCTCCAAAATTTGATTCAATATATAAGGTCTACTAGCCCATAAAATATGGGGTTTCTCTCTTAAAAGTTAAGTGTGTATTGAGAAATGTAAAAGTTAGGTGTTGGTTTGGTGAGTTATCTTTGTGCAGAGAGTACTTATATTGAAGTTTGGAAGTGTTATTTTATCAGCGAGCCGATGAGGCAAGAAATAATTGTTGCACTGTTAAGGTAGAGTCGTGGAACGTCTTAAAGAGAGTGACCAAGTCCACGACTCAATCCAAAATATTTATCTAACAAAATTATTTTTATGTTCAAGTTTATTTTTTTTTAGAAATAATTCCAAGTGTGTTCGATAGATGCGGCAACAATTTAAAGTGTTTAAGAAATGTTTCAACATGGAACATTACTCAGCATAGATTATTAGATCAAATGTCTAAAAGCATAAAGTAAAATAAATATTTTTTCCTTCCTCAAGACTCCTTCAGGTATTGAATCTATTTTTTAGTGTTTGTTTTTTTTCGGTTATGCCTGGAAATGGAGATTGTAGTGTTGGGGGTTTGAAAGTTGAATGAATTTAATTTATCTCTTCTTGGTAAATGGATGTGGAGGAAAGAGAGAGGTTCTGGTACTAAATGTTATGAGCGAGATATTGTAAGGAATGAGGAAGATTAAGTTTTGGGGGGTCGGAGAGGACCGGTGTGTGGTAGGATTTGCATAAAATTAAAGAGGGAGTAGGGACGCTAGATGAGGGTGGTTATTGGATAATGTTCATCGAGATGTGGGAAACGGGTCCTCTACTTTGTTTGGCGAGACAAGTGGCTTGATGGATCTTCTTTGGTAATTGTTGGTGATATGCATTCTTTGAGGTGAGGACTGAATGATGAGGTGTGAAAATGACGTATGAGGTTATTTGCTTAGGAGAAGGAGCTGGTGGGGGAGTCTCTAGATAGGTTGAATTATGTTGTTTTGCAGGTTAATGTGGCTAATCGTTGGGTATGGAGACTTCATTCTTCTCAACGGTATACAGTCAAAAGTGCTTATAACAACTTGACTAAAGCTAAAGTTAATTTTAATCATGTGTCGTGGCTTAAGGCGATTATGCTGAAAATCAACATTTTTGCCTCGCGGTTGTTTCTGAATATAATTCCAACAAAGGATAATTTGTTTAGGCGACAAATCTTTATTTATTAATTTTATTAGGTCGCGCACCAATTTAACCTAACAAATTCCCTCTAAAATGCAGCAATCCCTAATATTTCTCCTCACTGATGAGCTTTTCATTACTATCCTGTTGTGTCATCGTTTGTATATATCTATTGTTTATGTAGACTCTTTTTTGACAAGTTGTTGTACACTTATTTAATACGTTTACAAACAGACTACCCTAATTTCCATGCAAACTCGGCTATATATAGCAAACCCTAAACCGTGTTTCTCTATAAAATAAAATAAAACCTAAACCGTGGTAAATTACACAGACATCTGAATAATCATATATTTTGATTTTTGCAAATGGAATGACGTGACGTTACAAACTTCCTCTCATACTATAACAAAAAAAAAAAAACCTTCCTCTCATACCACTACTTAACTGGTATTCTAATTTAACATGCATTGGTGTGTTTTTGTTTTGGTGGATGTTATGCCTATATGCGGCATCTTTGTAGTTTCTTTTCCACCTCTTTGCGTCTTGCTAAGAGTGTTGGTTTCAATAATATTTGCCGATTAAAAAAAAAAAGTGTTCTCCCCCTATTTGTTTCTTTTTCTTCAAAATCTTATGTTTGAATTGTTCTTAATGAATCCAATTGAACTTATGCAAAATCACGACTATGTATTTTTTGACAATTCTATGACATATCTATTGATCTAAAATTGACACTTTCATTATCTCTTTTTGCAGGTTGAGTGCTTTTGCAGGAGCCAACTTCAATATTGTTAAGCTTGAAAGAAGAATGATTTCGCAGCTTAAAAGAAAATTTACAATTAGAAAAAATTAACAATGTTATTGCCTTTTTAGTCTTGATATAAAACATTTAACTTCGATTGTTGTACACCATGAGATTTAAGTCTCATTGATTGCTTAAAATGTGAATTTTTTTTTTATTCATTTGATAATTATAATACCAAAGGAATTCACTTTTTCCAAAAGTATGAATGCTCTTTATTTACAAAGGTGTCATTTTATAATTAGTTTTTGATTGCTCTGTTAAATTAATTTTTTTTAACCATTTACTCTTTTTGCTATATGTACTCAAAATGAAACTCAATTGAGGTTTTTTATTGAAGAAGGTAAACTAGCCCACTTAAATTGTCACTTTAATATTTCAAGCCAACAACACGAGTTTAATTCTATTGAGTTAAATATTTTAAGTCTATTAAGTTATTTCTCGGTTATTAATAGACATGACAAATCGTATTTCATAATTTATGTTTCAAATGATATACTTAATTTAATCGAATTATACAACTTAGCATCAACTATTTTATCTTATATACTTTATTCTTATATATTATTGTCAATATGACCTGTGAGACAACACGAGTCGGCGATCTAGTATTGTCTGTTTCTGATACTAATGGTTCAGTAGTTTGTGGGTGTGTGGAAGATAGAAATCATTTGTTTATTAAATGTGATTCATATGGTAGCATTTGGTCATTGATTTCTAGTTGGTTAGGCTTCTCAATGACTTTTCATGGTAGTAGAAACAGCATCTTTTAGTGTAACTACAGCCATCCTTTTATTGTAGAAAACTCTTCCTTCAATGACGCATGGTGTAATTTCATGTCTTCGGTTCCTGCCGTTTGGTGCTCATCTCACACGAATCCTTATGAGTAGTTGATCTTCAAAGATCCACTCTGAAGCAAGTGGCTGGTTTATAGTGAGCATGTAACACCATTTGGTTTGGGCTTGCACAAACTCTAAAGTATGATCACACATGTTGACTTGCCATTACAATTCTCAGAGGAAAACAAAAAACCAAGTAGTTAAAAGTGTATTTACCATTTCCTAGTGAGAATTGATTTACTTTATATGCCTTTGTTTTATTTCTGTATGATATCTTTAGGCTAATGTATTAGTCTTTGAAATGATTGCATAACTTCATAGTCCAATGCTGACTTGATTTATGGATGATAATGATTTGTTATTTGATAATCAGTAGTCACTAGTCATAGCAATGCCATGTTATTCTTAGCACTAGTCATTTCAAATGTTAACAATGGCCAGGACAAAAGAGGGTATTCTGCATGCTGTCGAAATTTGTGGCTTCAACCTTGATTTTTTATCCCTGTAATTTTTTCTGTTTCCTTGTCATTTTAGAAATGAGATTTTTATATGATGTGGTTTGAAAATCATAATCAAATCACCAAATAGATGTGACTTTACCCAAATGAGATAGTATATGAGACCGTTTTGGACACCTTTAATATTTTCGCCCCAATAATTGGTGAATTGCCAAGTTTTTAAATTCTATTAGTTCTCTTAACTGTTGCTTTTTATACTCTTAAATGAAATCTGATGATTGGATAAAATATTCGAAGTCATGAGATGTTTGGCGGGGCGTTGTATATATTTTTCTTTAAAAAAGTTAAATCAATAACCTTGTTATGCAATGAAGAGTACCATTTGTTTCATCTTTTATTGGAATTTGGTATTTCTGAATAAAGTATTTATGTCTAACTGTTATAGTGCATGCATAACCAATTGACCAGCGTCAGTACACTAAGATAAATTCTCACTGTCTTCAACATGACTCTTCTGTACTCTATATCCATGGTAGATTTTGATCAAGAAAATGGCGAGGTTTGTAAAGACTTACATAACACAAAAGACAGAATAGATCGTTTAGCTCAATGCAGCTCATCGGTTGGAAGGTGAGCTCATCTGTTGGAAAACAAAGGACCAACTTTAGGGAAAAAAAGATTAATCCGAAGTCTCTTACTGCACACTAAAAACTGTAGCTCCTTACTGTAATTTCATGCCTTGTTAACACTGTAAGTATTTTGTTAAGGATATATATAATAGGGATCAAATCCTCTCACTCTTATCTCCAACTTTTGTATCGCCTGCGTTCCAACCCCCAAGGGGAGAAAGAAGCCTCTGTATCTTGGTCTCTTTCTTTTGGAAGAAAAGCTTCATTGAATGTTTAATGTTCTAGTCTTGAGATATTGCAGAAAACTAAAATGATTTTAAACACATGAAATCGAAGAGAAAAAGATTAAACATTTCAAATAAATGTGTCGAGGAGCAAATAGGGGAAACATGTGAGAACCGGTGGGGGTCTGATAAAGTCCCACATCGACCAATTCATAAACTAAACTGTGCAGCTCACATAGCGAACTATTCTTTCGCCCTTTACTAAAGAATACCATTTAGCGGCATACACCAGTTTTTGGGAGAGTCCTCTTCACAGAGGGCTCTTCAATTTTAGTTCAATATTTTCCTATTCTAATCTTGCTCTTTCTAAGCAGATTTTTTATGTTTATATTTATGTTTATAGTTTATAGTTTAACCATCATGAACGTGATAAATTTCAACTTTTTCATTTTAATTTATGCTAAATAAATCCAACTAAAATACGTAGATACCACAAAAAGTTGGTAGAACTCTGAAGTTTAACCAATATATAATAATAATAGTGTGTCAGGTAGTGTGATATTAACATTTATTCATTTCATTAGTTGTATCATTTTCTTACTGAAGAAGAAGACAAGACACTTTTGCTTACTGACCACGCGTCATGTTTTCATTTGACTCACTTCACTGCACGTTTAATTCTTTTAATTTTAAGTTACTTTGAATTTGGATTAGTAGTTAATGAATTTTAACAATCTTATGATTAGAGCTGTCAAAACCGGTCGGCCCGTTTAACCCGATTAATTATAGGGCTTGGACCTTAAATATTGAGTCCGGCCCCAAAAAGTTCGGTACCCGTCAGGGCTAGCCTGGTACCCGAACGGGCCGCGGATAGCCCGTTAGCTCGCATAACAAAAAAATCCTATAAATTATATATATTTTTCAAATAATTCTTTACTTAGTTGATTATCAAAGTAAAAAATAAAAGTGAAAATTCAATGAATTAACACAAATATAAATGTAATATAAAATTATAATTACTCATTTCGTTATTTATAATTTTAAAGATCGAATATATAAATATCTATAATCATAACGTATCTAATTTATTTAAAATTGTTTTCCTCGCCGTTTTAGTTTACGACACGTGTACAAAAATGTTTACAATTTATTTTTGTGCTAGACATTATTTAAACATATTAAAAAGGTTATTTATGAAAAAATTTGTAGGAGTATATTATAGTACTTTTTCCTAAAAAAAATAATATAATTTTTAATATGGGCCGGTCCATTAGCCCGCGGTCCATGTAGGGCCGGGCTTAGATGGTATATTTCAAGCCCGTTTTTCAATCGGGCTTGTTGACCCGGCCTGATAAAGCCCGAAGCCTGTTAGTGTCGGCCCTAAACGGGTCGGACCGTCCGTTTTGACAGCTCTACTTAAGACACCGCAGTTATTGAATAAAGTCGATCCTTAGTTTTAATTTCTATAATTCAATTGAATATTCAGTTTACTTAGCTTCCTTATTTTATTTGTCAGTTAAGGTTTTCATTATATAAATTAGCCTCAAATCTCGGTTGAACAACAAGAGATGGGAAGGCACAAACACACCTTCTGAATCTATAGTGCTGTGGGCTAAAAATTCTCTCCAAAAATGGATGTATATGCAAAAAGCGAGGCAACCGAGTCAAGGTACACATTAAAAAACTTTGTGGGAAAAACCTTCATCTCACATGGTGAAATGTAACCGAGTCAGCTATAAACATTGCTATTAATTGTCACATGCAATCTGTTATCTTTGAGTCCGACTGTAAGTTACTTGTTGATGCTATTAACTTCAACTCTACTCTAAACAATGAGTTCATAGTTATTATTTCTAGAGGTAAGGATCTATTATCATCTCGCAATAATTTTATTGTGAGCTATGTCAGAAGACAAGTAAACATAGCTAGAGCTTCCTTATCTCACCTTAGCCCTCATATTTTTCATGATATACCATCTACATTGTACCTGTTATTCTTCAATGAAATGAATAAGCTCTGTCTTTACTAAAAAAAAAATTAGCCTCAAATCATTCTTCTCGATTCATATCATTTGTAATCACATTTTATTATTAATGGAAGATATATTCTCCTAAATTTCATTTTCCTCTCTCAATTCAATAGTTAGAAACCTGTTGATATTTTTTTATGAAACACCAACTATTTTTGATAACTTGTTTTTACAAAAATGTGGTGATGAGAAATAAGACGGTTTTGATTACGGATGCTCATTTGATTAATGATACTAGAACAATCTCTATTGTTCAAAAGATGATGAATGAGAATGGTTTGTGGCAAAAGAAATTTGTTGTAAATTCATAACTAAAAATACACAAATTGTTTTTTCCTCTTCATTAGTTTTTAGACTGTTCATTCAAAATTCATCCATACAACAAATGTCGTTTGGTTCATTTCATTTATCTATTGAAAGGTAAGAAATCTATTCTACATATTTTGATGGTTCAACTTTTTCTCAACACATAAAATATAGAATGCAAACTATAAGATCCTTAAAGAGAGCTGTTCTTTGGGGAGTGCAAAGAGCTCAACTGAGCTGAACCTCTTAAAGTGATGGGCCTAAAGAAAAATTATTGCTCAATATCTCCAACTTTTTCACATCATACATCATTTATTGAATAAACCTAAAAAGTAGATTTATAATAATGATCGGAAGGTGTATATTATTATCATGTTGAATCAATAAATAGGCTTAAAAAATATTAAAAACAATATAAATTAAATGTATACACTAAAGATAAAATATATTTTTAATTAATTGTTTACTATCCTTGGTTTTTCTATTTAAATTGACCTTTCAAACCTTTGGTTATCTACTTAATTCCTTTAATTATTAATTGGTTTCACCACTTCAATTTCTTAACCCCACATGAAAAATGTCCATATAAGTTCTTCCTATGGATGCAACTCAAACACAAAAGAGAGTCAAAATAAGCAATAAATAAAGTTGAAGTTCATGCTTTTGATTAAGCATATATATCCACTAAATCAAAGATATATGTCATTTTACCACTGAATCAAGTCATTTGAGATGATATAAGAGTATCTAAAGTACTTGAGCCATTTTTAAATTTATTAAATATAAATATTAATTTTGGGACACTACATCAAGCATGAAAAAAAAATATAAAATGAAATTGTGACCACAAAAAATATTACAATTAAATCTTACGACTTATTTTGAATTAAGTCCCACGATTGTTGGAAATCCTTTTGATACGGTATTCAATAATGAAAAGAAAGACTGTGTGTGCTAGACACTGATCTTTATAGATTACAATACTCAGACTCACAACTTGTTGATGATTTTATTAAAATAACAAGAGTAAATTATACTCCTTTCCCTCCCTCAAAGATGTTTGAATTACACTTTCTTTCTCTCTTATGTTAAAATATACATTCTTCTCCCCTCTTATTCAAAACATATTAGAAATTTTTTCACTCCCATCTCCTAAGAAAAACTTCAATTACATTCCCCTCCCCTCTTATGTTAAAATCTACACTTTACTCCCTCAATATTTTTTAATTTCTAATAATCTAACAAAAAATAATAATCTAACACACTTAAAAAAAATAGTATTGCGGGTTTATGTTAATATAATAAAAATTGAATACATATTTCAAAGGGTAATAACAACTTATATAGAGATGTGTATCATGGTAAAAAAAATTTAAGTCTCATTCATAGCTTTTTGGAGCATGATATAATGCAGTGAATGAAAAGGTTGAATTAATTTCTTAATGAGTTCTATACTCGATATGGAGTGGAGTATGTAGCTACATCAATACTTTTGATGGACTCACCTATGTGAATGTGGAGGTTTGACCGCTTTCTATGAAATTTTTGGCAAATTTTCTATAACATTCACTACATTGGGATAACGTGTATGGTTGTATTCCACGGGCTATTGAACTACACTATGATAGATTGAGTGTGTAATGATGTCTAAGATAGAGTTTAAGACTACGAGTCACTCTAGTATATTCAGAAGCATCATCACTACGCGATATTTCAAGTCTACGGACACTATTTTCTTAAAAAAAAAGAAGTCTACGGACACTATTGTTTTTGTTCATTTTTATGTTGGATCACCTTACTCGATGAAATGGTTTTAATAAAATCTAGTGGGGGATTGTTGATGATTTTATTAAAATAACAATAAATAAAAATGCATTTTCTTTTATTTATTCTAAACTTTGGATTCCAACCACAAGAGTACCCTTTTCATGTTTCTAATGCTTGTTCCTTCAAAAAAAAAAAAAGTTTCTAATGCTTGTGTTTTAGTTTAACAATTATTTGGTAACCTTTTTCTTTGCATTGAAAACCAATAAACTCATGGTCTTAATGTTCTTTAAGACCCAGTTGAATGAATTAATTGGCTTGACCAAGTCACAAAAGTTTTAGTACGGTTCACATTTTGGATATAAATCCATGATATATAAGGAAGGAGAATAAAATGTTCATGTTTGCTTTGAAAAGAAAAGAAAAACTATAGTAACGAGAGATTAAGAAAATTTGTTTTTCTTAATTTGAGTAGAGTATTCCGAGCAATATTGGTAGGATTGAGGGTGTTGGTTTGATGAGTTATCTTTGTGCAAAAAGTACTCATACTCAATTGTGGAGGGCTGTTACGACGATGCAAGAAAGAACTGTTGCACCATTAAGGCAGAGTCACAGGACGTCTTAAAGAGAGCAACCTAGTCCACAACTCAGTCCAAATTTTTAGTCTAACAAAATTATTTTTGTGTGTTTAACTTTGATTTTTTTGTAGAGATAATTTCAAGTGTTTGATAGATGCAACAACAATTTTTTTGTATTCAAGAAATGTTCCAACACAACTTCTATCATACTTTTAGTAATACTTCTTCCTTCACTTTTTAGTTTTTACACTACCCATTTTGCAATTAACACAAAATTGACAAAGGGCTTTACCAATCTTCATAAAAAGTGAAAAAGTGCCTACAACCAAGCAAGGGAAGCAAATTAATGAACATTGACACAACTCTTTACGAATTTATATAAGTTGTTTCTATTGTTTGTCATGAATTTAAAAAGTGTGGGACTTCAGCTTCTGCTACTGCTGGTTTAAAGTCCAAATTCCCTTTCCAAAACCAATAGTAGTAATTAGTCAAAGCTATTCCATATTTGTTGGAACCTTACAGATTCCTACGTTACATAAACATTAAATCTATCTATGACCAAAGATCATTAAATGGTGCGTATATTATTACTGGTTTGGCAGTAGTAAACTTTGGGATTTCATTATTTTGTTTGTCCATCATGAACTGTAGTCATTTTCGATTATCATTGGACTAATTTGTAAGCCATTATTATTCTCCTTGAATTGGTTGAATCATCCAATTAGTGTATTTGTAGATAAGATTGAGTAACTCAGAGGTTAACTCCTGACATACCATGAAATGTGTTGTTTGTACAAATTGAAAGTATGCAGAGAAAACCACTTTAGGGGATTTCACAAGACAAAAAAATTATAGATATCTGCATTGTTATGAAGAGAAAAAAAAACAGATGTTTGGATTTGTTGAATAAAATCAGTGATAAAACATAGTTTTTGCGTTCGGATGAATTAATTTTTCCGTTTTAAATTTTCGCATCCTAGATGTTGTTTTGCACACATTTGCACAATAATATTTAAACAGCTTTGCTATTTGTAGCGAAAACAAGTTCACAAATACTCACGAATGCACTAGCACCGTTGGATATCCTTTTGACATAATAGACAATTGGTTGGCACAATACATGGGTAGGTGAATACAAATTTGGCTTTGATTACAATAGAGTAAATATGCAATTAAATTACCCTTGAAATTGTAAGTTTCGTCAATTACCCCCTGAAATTAACAAAACTTCAATTACTCCTCTGAAATTGCACAACGTTAATCAATTTACCCCCTCCATCAAATTTTTCTGTTAGTGAACATGACGTTTTGCAAATACCCCCCGAAGTTTTGCACTTATGTGCAAAATGCCCCCCAAACTTGAAAATTTATATTTTTTTTTTGTAATGAGAACTATTGCTATTCTTTTTTATTTATTTATTTGGGGGAAATAGGATAGAAAGGTAACATAGTGATTTCCTTGATGATTTATTTATTAAATTTAATATGGA
>Ga0315914_1011251_pt1 | contig 10796 bp, 5 predicted proteins | sample MpolenodulesMG_FD_203920 | JGI IMG/M metagenome (GOLD analysis project Ga0315914, IMG submission 203920) | Medicago polymorpha root nodule microbial communities from Los Angeles, California, United States - elongated nodules | ecosystem: Host-associated > Plants > Roots > Nodule | place: USA... | reverse complement strand
AGAGAGAGTTATACAGTTCCTCTCACAAACCCAAAGTAGTATAGTCCCCTTGCACTTTCAAGGGAATTTTCAATATAATCTCACTAGATTACAATTTGCTAAAACATGCAAGTAAGAGATTTCATTTGCTCAATCACACATGAAAAAGACTTCTACAATCAGAGTTACAACAAATAAATAAGATTGTGTTTACGCTTTGTATACAATCAGAAGCATAAGAATTTAAAGTTCAGAAGACTTCTGATACACGCTTTATATACAATCAGAAGCGTAAGAATTTTAAGTTCAGAAGACTTCTGATACTTAAGAAGATATGAAAATTGTAAAGAATTTCTCTAAGTGTTTGTGCGTTATTGATTTTGGCAGAATAAGGACACTAATAAAACTACAGAGGTCTTGTTTTTCTTCAAAAGCTCAGGTCCTTATATAAGAGAAAATATAAGAGTTGTTATTGAAGAAGTGTCAACGCATCAAATTGGTCCTTGAGTAGCTTGATCAAAGAAGTTGAGTCTTTTACTCAAATGGATAATGGTGTTCAGTAGTCATTCAATATTCATTTACTTCTAATAGAATGATTCATTGCATTCTCTTTGTCTTTAAATTTATTTGTTTGTTTCTCCATGTGATCAGAATAAGACAAACTTTAGTACTGAGTTTGAAAGCGGCCTTCCTTCAAAAGACGAAAAACTGAGTCAGAGTCTTCAGATGCTGACGTGGTCTTCAAATGCATGATGCCTTTAGATTCTTCATTCCTTCAGATGCTTCTTAGTAGCTTCTCATATGCTTCATATGCACTCTTATGCATCCAGAGTCTTCACATTTCAAAATCAAAACTTCACTTAAGAGTTAAAATTTAATTATATGGTCCTGCACATTTGAAAGTTTTTCTATGCGGGTTTAAGGAAAAAGCTTAGTTTTTCAACCCAAATCGACTTGGAAATTAGAATGAAGCGGTTCAAGAGGAAAGCAACCACTAGGAGCTTCAAGGTAGGAGTCTCTCTCTTCAACCTTAGTCTCTATGGTATGTTTTATTCTTTTGTAATTTTGTTTTTAGTTACCATGAGTAACTAAACCCTAATTGGGAATGATTCTTAGATGAACCTCTATTTATTTGTTGGATCTTTTTAATTCAATCCTTTTATTAAGCTATGTTATAATTTCTGTTTAATTTTCTTATGCAAAGTCTTAATGCTTTCATTCATGTAGAGATTGCGACCTACCTATGGTTGATGTCTGAACTAAGAAATAGAGAAAACACTCTTTTTCGAACGTTGCATATTCATTTTATTCTTCTCCCCTTGGTAAGGTAGACGAGATAAGATTGTCCACTTGTAGAACTATTAACGTAAGAGAAAGTATGGTATGAACTAAGATTTATAGATGAATTTGAAGCTTTTAGATGATAATTTAGAAATCTCAATTCATTTATGTTTCAATTACCTCTAAAAGAGTAAGACCCCACGTTAATATTTCGTACGTAGGCCACTACACCATTGTGGGATTAACGACCATATACCATTTAGTGTTGCGTATAACCTTAGAGTGATCAGCATGTGAAACTTTACAGCTGGAGGGACATACTGCCCAACGAACTCATAACTTAAATAAAACCATTGTCTTATAACTGAATGTTGACTTGTCTTTTAAATCTAACAAGTAAATAGAAAGGATCCAAATAATATTAATCGCCGCTAACATTCTGCTATCAAACCAAGTTACTAACGTTAGTTGCTGAGTTGAAACGACAATTCTTATGTAGACAACCTTACTTATCATTTTATTACTTGTGAGAGATTTGGTACACTTGTCGAAATTGTCATCATGGGTATATTCTGATCAAGAATTATTATATCCGGCAATCAAAATTGAGTTCTCTAAAACAATTCATCATTTGATGGAGATCACATACCACTTGAGTTCAATCACTTGAGTACTTGTTTTTTCCCTTAAAAATAAAGTGGAGCACTTGTTTCTAATTAATTATGACTAGTTCATGGTGCGATTATGAATGAGTTTTGAAGTAAAAACTCATTTAATCCAAACATAAAATATGTTTAGTTTAGTTTTGGGTGACTAATTTATTTTCAAAAAAATACCAATCTACGATTTAATTTTGATTAGTTATTTGAATATTTAAATTATAATTTTTTATTATTAATAATAGAGTTAAGCAAGTAAATGGTCCCCATAAATATATGAAATTTCGTTTTTAATCCATACCAAGAAAATCACATCTTTTAATCTATGTAAGGTTCTGGTTCACAATAATTGAAAATATGTTGCAAACCCTTGTTAATTGTGTTGAGTAGCATACCTTTTGTTAGATTATTCTTCCTTTTCTTCTGTTTCTTATTATTGAACATTGCACCACCAGTCATCAAGAACTTTGAGAACCTGGCCTGGTGTCAGTTAGCTTGTTAATTAAGTTATGTCTAGTATAGCTATGTGAGATCTCAATCTATAGAGTAGGTAGTTAGTTCCTTTCCTTGGGCTGTTAATTAACCTATAAGGCTATAGCTAAGTGCTTGAGAAAACATATAAAAATTTGTTTCGAGTTTCATTGATCACATTAGAGAAAATGCTTTGAATCTCGATAAATCTTGTTTCCTTTCTCTTCCCATCAAGATTGGTTCAAATCTTAACACAATGCAATTGAGAATGGTGTGGTGTCGGTACATTCTTGGTTGAATGATAGACATATCCAAGCTTTGAAGTTGTTGTGAAAAATTATGTTCCTATAAAAAGTCCAAGTTTTTGGTTGGAGACTTCTTTCAAAACTTCCTATACCATAGATGATCAATTAATCAATGAGTTTTATGGGGCCCATAAAATGTGTGTGCTCTTTCCTTTAAAAAAGACAAAACAATAAATCATCTTCTTTAATCATAGTTTTGAGTGTTTTGTGAAAGAGAAATAATCTCATCTTCTCTTGTTGTTATGAGGTGGAGGTGTGACAACATGTATTCGCATCGACGTGGTCTGCTTTTTTTTGTATATGTTGACAATATTTTCCTTTTTTTTTCAATACAATGAATTACTCACAAGTCGACAAGGTTAAAAATCTAATTTGGTTGGCAATTCCATACATATGAATTGACAACAAATCAACTCTAATTTTTTCAAATTGATTTTCTAAACCTCACGCACTGAGGTTTTTATCTTCCATATAAAAGAATTGAAGTATTCTTTGTGCTCTCTTATTTTTTTTTAATAAGTTTCATTTTAGAATCTTTTTAATACAACTAAAATACATAATAAGAATTAATTACTAATTAAAAGTGATTATTTTATAAAAAAAATGTTGTAAAGATGACAAGATTTTACTAACACGGAAATATTCTAATTTGAAAATTTTAATTCATATCTAGTTCATTATGTTGATAATTTTACAACTTTCTCTCTTTCTTTTCTCAAACCAAACCGTCACAACCTTTTTTTTTATCTACTAAAATGAGTGATTTAGGGTCAATTGGTACTTGAAATCACTCTTTCAAATTATTTTTCTTTTTCTTTTAGATGCATAAGTGATTTTCACATATTTTCAGTTTTTTTTCGTTTGTTTTTATGATTCTGTCGTCTCTTATGATTTTGTTTATTTTGATTTTCCGTCTTTTTGCAGTATGTTTTTTATTTCTCATCTTAGGGTGGTGTTTATTTGATTTAGGTTGAAAGATTAGTTTTCAGTTAGTGCAAATTCAATCAATGACTTTTGCGTCGTCAACGTTGCAAATCCGAAAACATAGCATTTCGATGGCTTGAATATAGTCGTATTTGTAAGCATGTGTACTTGCCGTTTTATGTTATTAACATGGATGTTGTAAGTTTGTTCGCAAATTCATTCTTTTTATTTTTAACGACTTTAAATTAATATTATATCGACGTTAAATGAATATCGTAGGTCTACAATGGTCTACATTGGTTCATGGATCACCCATGTAGGGTCTTGCAGTTCTTCACTAACATAAAACTGAACCACAAAAACATATATATAGATACACGCGATCTACATGGTCCATGCATGTGTAGCTTCTATGACCATATCTTGATTAATAAATTCTAGAACTACCTTATTATACTAGCACATGGAGCTGCTGGAGCACAAACATGGGTCCCAATTTTAACTTGGGTGCCACCAATTTCATATTTATGTGATTGTGATTTGTGAGTCTATCTCTCTATTCTAATTGGAGCCTAAGAAATATATATAGAGGATCTTGATCTATCTTTCTTCAAATAAAAGTGTATATTAAATAGAGAGAATTTTGACCCTGTTGGCTAGGACAGGTGCCATGCCTTGCCTCCATTCATATTGAATTTCTTGAGCCTCCCAAAGAACATCACCAAGATAAGAATAAGCTTCCCTTCTGTACTCCATCTACCTGAAAATCCAACCCATGAATCTTTGCACATTAAATTAGGTTTCAATTGTCTTGAGCAGCTATATCCTGTCGACAACCCTACGTTCCCATAAGCACTGCACAATTTAATCATCATAATGTTACCCATTAGTAATATTACACCTTGCATTTAATCCATAATATAGTAACTTGCAACAATATATATTGTTCTCCCAACCGAACGGTTCAATTGAACCCATCGAATTAATCGTTTCTTAGAAAGATATTGAGTTTTTTTAATAAAAAAAGAAATGTTAACAATTGCTCTTAAGGCATTGTTTAATCATCCAAAAATAGTAATTTTTATATTGAATTTTTACATTTGTTTGACTTGCATTTTGAAGACAATTTTTTTATAAGTTCATTAAACAATACCTAGCACTTGTTAGCAAGAAAGAAAAAAAAACCTATGATCCAATAGTTCAAATCAATAAACACAAACTCTCCACCACTTATATATAAACACGGTTGTTTTTTTCTTTATTTTATTATTTCATATATGTGAGACTTCTTAATTTTCAATTCCAACAAACTTTTTGATAGAAAATATTTTGTATAAATAAAATATTTTAGATATATATACGAGTTTAACATGTTGGTATAAATTAATTTTTAAACTAACGTTGAATGACATCCAATAAGAATTCATGATATTGCCGCATAATTTAAGAGAGAGATGCTTGCCTTATGACTTCAAGAGTTATGGTCAAGACGTTGAAGTTGAGGGGATCATCTTTTAAGCTTTGCCTCTCAGTGATACAAATGAGAATAATGAAAATAACCAAGTAAGATAGCTGAGAGAATATAATACGATCCACTAGGCTATTTTGGTCTCTTTTCACATCATTTTGGTCCCTTACTGGTAAAAATGTTGTGTACGGTGGAAGATACCTGTTGGAAGGAAATTTCAAACTAAGTATTTTTGGACCAGCAAAAGAATATATATTATGTGTATAATATGAAAAGAAAAAGGTTAAAAGGAGTACCAAAAAATTCCAATTATATTTGAACACATATTATTTTCAAATATTCATTGAACACTTCTTTTTTCTCTTTATCTTTTTATTTTTATCACATCATTAAAGAAATCGGTGGTATACACGAGTACCCTAAACTCTAAACAAAACAAAACATCAATTTCCATTAACAGTTGATGCCCATGAATAACTGATTTGATTCTTGGATAACATATTTTTATATAGAAAGTTGCTTGATCTCATAAAGTAGCATAATTAAACTTTTTATTATTATTATACACGGAAGATATTCCATAATTCGTATTTTGCATTCACACAAACTCACACATACGTACAACTTTAAAATTGCAAGCTACTGAGAACGCATAAATCACAAATTAGAATTTATTTTGTGAGTAGTCAAATCTATTATCATATTCTAGTTCCGTGCACCATGTAAAGTGGTAAAACGGAATTTATGCAAAGCAAAATTTGGTTAATGCATATTAAAAGAGAAATTAGAAATTATACTATATAGAAAGAAAAGGAAGAAAAAAAAAGAGCTAACAAAGGTCTAGACATAAATGGTTAATGCATTTTAATTAAGGCTATTGTTCGGAAAGTATTAGTTTGATCTCTAAGTTAAATAATATTTAATTAGGTTCTCAACCAAATTTTGAGTTAATTAGCAAGGTATTTTCATTAGGAACAATAGCATGAAAAAATGTTTTGCTAACAAATGTCGCAAGTGCAAATGTTTTCCCCTAAAAAGGAAATGTTTTAAACTTTTAAAAAATTAAATAGACCACTTCCATAATTGTATTTCTATCTTTGATTCATTAACATATGCTCTTGAGATATTTATAAGCATTTTTTTCCTTAAAAAATATTTAGACGATAAATATATGGAAATTAATGTTGTCAAAGAGTAGAACCAAGAGTTTTGATGCTTCACAAATGTAAGCAATGACCATGAAAAAAAAATATATTGAGCACATGGACTATTTGCAGCCATGAGAGACTAAAGATGATGATTCATTAATTGCAAGGAGATTTAAAAAAAAAATTAAAATTGTCATAATACTCTTTCAGTTTAGTGGCTTTTAAAAAAGAAAATTGTAGGTTTTTAGTCCCGATATAAAAAGTGTTCATTGTTAATACGCATCTAATTTTTTAATGAGTGTGTATTAGCATTCCCCGTGTGCGTGTGTATATATATATATATATATATATATATATAACCGTACAATGTGAAGTGGATTTTTATTTTTGAAGGGTGCAATTGTAGTGGACTGTCTACTAAGAAATCAAACATGCATATTGTCATGAAGAAAGAAAAAAAATATGCATGCATATTGGCATGAAAAACCAATAAGCTTAATATTTGCTATTTCAAATGCTATTTCTTCAAAGTTGGAAAAGAAAATAAAAAGAGCATGTAGTGGTTAAGGACCACAAGAAGCTTTCACAATTGCCTAAAAAAAAGCTTTACACAATACATGATGTTTATTGAGTAATTTAATTTACTCACAAATTGAGAACTAGTTTTATTTTAAGTAACAAATTATATTATGGTGCTCCCTTAAATATAAGGGAAAGTGGATTTAATTAACCATTGGAATGTTTATGGGTTATTGGTGGCTAATACTATGATATCTATATATATACTTACTCAAGGATAGGTTTTTTCGTGAAAACTTTTGATATATGGTGCCAATCACAAATTTTTAGTCATTATTAACTCTGATACCACCGTTGGATCAGATCGCAACGGATCTTAAATCAACATGGGAAGATCATCGCCATGTTGGATTAATAGCAACCATATTAATGGCATTAGGGAAGAAAGATAGTAACTTACATCATGACAATGAAGAGCACCAATATGGCTGAAGAGATGGAGGAGGGATCAAAAACAGATTCACCAGCATGTCTAACATTTGTAACTTGAAACAAAGATGCAACTAATTTCTGATAGATATTTAGTCCCTCCATAATCTTAGAACTCCACTCCATACAACTGAATAATATATATTGTATCAGATTGAAACCAAAGACAGTGCCAACAAGGTGCCAACAATGAAGAGTAGAGAGCAAATGATCATAAGCCATTTCCTTTGAATTATTCAGCAAGTAAGAGAATTCTTCTTTTTTAGTAATACTTTTCAAAAAAGTTATTACTAGCCTCAAACATGGTGCATATAGGGAATTACCTAAAAGTACATGTGGAAGTATAAGAAGAAGAAGTCCTGAATTCTTCTTGAAAACCATCATGTTCTCATTGGTAGGTACATAGCCACAACTTGCAAATGTTGAAACTATGGTAAATAAAGAAAATGTTTCAATATTGATGCCTTTGTTTTGAAGAATATTTTTAGCACTTGGTATATAGGTTATGTACAAAGTGACCAAACTAAAACCAAAAAAATGAACCACCATAAGGTAACACAAAACTACATAACTTAGATACTTAAGAGAATTATACTTAAGTTTATCTTTATCGTTAATATTATTTTTATCAATTTGAGCATGATTTTCTGATTGAGGCATAGAAACCAAACCAAGTTCCATTTGATGGATTTTATGTGAGAGAGTTGTACTACTAACACAACTACTACATTCATTTTTGACACAATGTTTTTGGGTGAAATTTAACCTATCAAGAAAAAGTTGAAGCATGGAAGTAAAAACTTCACCACCAACTAACATAAGAAAAGTAAGAAGAATGAGTTGGGGATTAGAGAAGTGCTCCATTTCTATTGATGTCATGCTAGAAACAGTGGAAGCAGAAACAGAAGTGTAAAAGAGATCAAAGTCCTTGGGTCCAAAAGAAGTTTTTGGCTTTGAAAACTTGAGACCCAAGTAACCAAAAAAAGAAAGGATAATGAAATAACATAGTTGAATGAAAAAGTTGTTAAATTGGAATTGGAATTGGAATGGTAGAGCACGAGGCAAGGAACCATGGAAGAATTTTTTTCTTATGAACAAGAAACCATGAAAAATGTTGCGAAAGAAAATACAAAGATTTTGTAACTTTATACCAAAGTTCCTCATCCTTGTGTTTAGTTTAATTAATTCAACAACAATCTTGGCTTGAATGTAGATCAAGTGGAAAGGCATTTATATAGTAAAGCAATAGCAAGGTAGTGAGTGGTATATGCACATCAACTTCATAGGAAAATATAAAGAATATATAAAGTTTTGTTCCACTTTTAGTACTACGGCCATATTGCCATTTTTCTTTGGATTAAATAATATTATTTCTATAAATATACTATTTTTTATCTTTCAATCCTTAAAAAATATTCTTTTCCCCCATACATTTCTCCTTGTAAATTTTAGTCGTCACTTTTTTAATATAGTGATATTTGTCTCACGAATTTTTTTTCAGCAAGAAAGTTTTTTTATTACTTTAACACATGTTGAGCAAGATTTTGCAACTCGAGAGTTTACCTCAACTCGTTTTATTTAGGTAAACTCGACTCAAGAACTGGTACGAGTTTACCTAAAATTAAAATTATATAAAATTTATTATTGCATGACATATATAAGCTAATATAATATTGTAAATAAGTCAATAATACAAAATATGACTTAATTACAAAGATAAATTATACCAAACGTTATGCTCAACTTAGGATCAAAATACAAAAATTAACGCACAAAATCATAAGTTTCATAAGTCTCTAAGTTTAAGTCATCCATAAAACCATCCAAAAAAGCAAGTTTCACTGGTTCCTAAAGTTGTTAATAAAACTATCTTAAAAATAAACTAGTTAATATCTTCAAAAGGTCAACAAACACCACCAATGCAACCCTAACCGGCGTTGCAATCACCGGTGTCGAAATCTGAATTTCCACCGTCAGAATCGCAACCCTAACTGGGATGTTCTCCCCTGTTCATGGTTTGAGAACTCATAGAAGAAAGAAAAAGAAACGTTTCATTTCAGGAATAACGTGTTACTATAATGGTAACTATTCAGTAAACGTTTCAGTCTTTGGGCTTGTAGAAAATGAATTGGATTTTGAAAAAAGTGGACCCAAAAAAAGGGCATTTTTCATTTTTTTCCAGATGTAAACACGTAAAACTCGGTAAACTTGAGAGTTTACACGAGTTTATCGAGTGTTAACTCGGTCAAACTCGTCAAACCTTCCGATTTTACCAGAAATCGAGTTTACCTCCAAGTTAACATGATTTTGGTACCTAAAAACATAAACTCGATAAACTCGGAGAGTTAACACTCGATTTGCGGAACATTGATGTTGAGTGTTATGTGGCTCAACTAATTTGAGTTAAATGTAAAAGAAATTAAATGAGTCAAAGATCCTAAAAACCCAGAAAGAATGGGAATCTGTAACATACTAACATCTAATTACTATCTATTAACACTACTAAAAAAATAAAAATTAGTGAGGAAAATTTAGAGAGGGAAAACGTTCAATATCTCTCTAATTCTATCGTTAAATTTTGCAATCAAGAAATTCGTGAAGGATTTTATTTTTTCCATCACTAATTTCCCTTCCTAATTTTGTTTTTCCCAGTTGTGTAACATTCGTCTATCTTGCTAACAACATACTTTTTAATACATATTTTTTAACAAACCACTTTTATTGATTAGATCTCACTATAAATTTATGTGATTCGTGTGATTTGAGAGGTCAATATCAATGTTAAAGAAGGAATTTTTCAAAACGTGTGTTAGAAAGAAAAAAAATCGAGTGGATTAATTAATCCTCAAAAATATATTCAACTATCTTCCTCTTGTGTATGATTGTAAATTTAAGTCTACAAATAATTTATTTGTGCATAACACAACGCTTGAGAGACCAAAGTCGTAAGTAAGTCATACTTGATTGACTAAAAATTAGGGAGATCTCGTTATTATTGTATAAAGGAGAAAATGATATAGCCAATTAGCCATAGTAAACAAAAAGTAGAATAGAACTAAGAAAAATATAGTGAGATTTATTGGGAAGAATCTAGAGAATAAAATATTCCTCTTAGCTGATACACATACGTGTTTGTATTAATTATAAATTATGATAAATGCTGTAAGTAAGCATTTTGTGTTTCTTCCTCTTTTGACCCACTTATTGGACGTATATAATTTTATACCGTGAATTGTCGTTTGCATGTGTATCCTTTAGTGTTTTATACCATACTAGATTTGAAGGCTTTGGACTATTTCTCCCCATTTTTGTCTTTATCATGGTAGTTTTCATTAAATAAGATATTGAATTATATATTATTCATGTGACATCGTGGTAAGTATGAGATGAGTTAGAAGTTTAGCATTGAAATTTTTTTTAGGAAAGAAGTTTAACATTAAATAAAAAAGGCTTAATTGCACTTTTGGCCCTCTATGTTTCAAGAAGTTGCGATTTTGGCCCCCTAACTAATTAAAATACAAAACAGCCCCCTATGTATTGGATCTTTGGCAGT
>Ga0315914_1011249_pt1 | contig 10797 bp, 8 predicted proteins | sample MpolenodulesMG_FD_203920 | JGI IMG/M metagenome (GOLD analysis project Ga0315914, IMG submission 203920) | Medicago polymorpha root nodule microbial communities from Los Angeles, California, United States - elongated nodules | ecosystem: Host-associated > Plants > Roots > Nodule | place: USA... | reverse complement strand
CAAAAACTGCGATACAACATACTTCAAGAAACATACACATTGCATATCCTTCCTTTAATTCTAGGTTAGTTAACCTTCAATTATTTCTCTTCTCATTATACCTTAAAACCTCACCTTCTCTTTCCACCGCCGTCATCGGAACCACCTCGATATTACTGTCGTTGGGTTCCTGTCCGGTACTACTCCAACCTCCATTGACGGCTACAATACCCAAACAACACATAAAAGGAAAAATAACGTTCATATTTCTAATTGAAGAGGTAAAATTCAACAATTACTACTAATTTTTTTTCTTTTAGAAATTCTCATTCTTAACGTGTGATTGTAACTGTATAAGAAATAAGAAATGTTTTTTGAATCGGTTCAAATCAATTAAACCTAGCCTCGCCTCCCTAAAATAAGAAGAAAATAAACACCACAAATTTCATAGATAAAAAAGAATTCACGATTGAAGATATGGATTTGATGTGTGATTCTATTCTATTCTCACTCTGTTCAATCTCGATCTCAATCTCGCAATTCTTTGAGATGATTTCCTCATCCATGTTCCCTGCAACATTCAAAATACAACAATCAAAATCAATCGATTCAATTTGCAGTAATCAATATTTAATATAAGAGATGATAGCAAATCAAATAACAATACAATTAACAAACTCATCAGATTACAAATAACCAAAATTAGGTTAAGTGATGGCAATACTTAATAAGCTATAATAATAAGTGATTCCGCAATACGCTGATCCGTACAAAGTGTTATCAAATAGCGGAATTTGAACAATCAACTATTTTCTATGATCTGCGACTAACAACACAAAAAAATCCCCAAAATCGTAAAAATCAATACTCATAAGGCATAAACTGTTCAAGAATAATCAAATAAAAAAACATAATCTATCGAAAATAACATTAATAATAATAATAATTTGATAAAAAAGGATAGAAATTCGAAATTGGTGATAATGATGATGAAAGAAATTATAATAGCGCTGGTCTGTGGAGGAACTTTGAATTCTTCAGCTGTGAATTTGAGAACGGTGGTAAAAGTCACAGCCTCAGGAATACTGAAACTGAAATCGTCGAAGGAAAAAAACGGAAAAAATTAGCATATTCACGATCGAACCCTAAAAAGGAAAATTGAATAGAATGAGATGATGGTGATGATGGCATACACTTTGAAGGGTAGTTTTGGATCGGAAGTGAGAGTGACTTTGAAAGAAACCTTTCCACCACCGTTTGACATATTCACCACCAACAAAAATTCTCACGCTACCCCCACCATCTTGATTCATGGTTGAAGAATTTCAGTCAATCATCACTCGATCTACTTCTCTTACTCTTCATTATGTTATCACCACTGTTATCTCAAGTTTCCGGCGATTAGAGCGAGAGAGATAGATAGAGAGATGAAGAGCAAATGAGAGAGATGAGATGAAGAATGATTTTGAGAAAAGAGTATCGATTGTTGTTCTGAGGTAGATGAAGAAGAGAATAACATTTGGGTATTCTGAGATCTGTTCTCATAATTCTCAAAAGCCAAAAGGTTAACATAACGGTAAAGACGGTGAGACAGACAGAGAGAGGAAGTGAAGAGAGAATTTGGGTGATGGATGGAGCGATGGAGAGAAATTGGAAATTGGGCATTGGAAACCAAAAAGCCAACACTTATTTAGAGAAAACTAAACCATCAATATTTGAATTTCAAATTGGGCATAGAATAGGAGGGAAAAATTTTAAGGTTAAGGGACTATTAGCAATTAATGAAGGTCATTTAGAGGGAAAAATTAGGTTAAATGGTTGCAAGATCTAATAAGCTTTTAGTGACAAGTGACAAGTGATTTGCTTCTTGCTCCTAAAATACGGGTTAACATTATTTTTTTATATAAAAAAAGGACCAAACTAGATCAAAAGGAAGAATGATGCGTGGGAAATCAAATATCCCAGTGTAGACTGCATGAAGTTGCTGATGACACTTTAATTCAAGTGCACTTTCTATAAAAGTCCATTTTCTATTATTAATTCGAAAAGTTAAGAGAACATTTTTGTCAATTGGAAACCGACAAAAAAAAATTTCAAAAGAAACGGACAAAGCTAATTAACGCCTAACGGAATGCAGAAATACAACTTCAATACTTTCTTTAAAGAAAGACATTAATTTGTCGGTCAAAATCGCATGAAAATAGGTCTTGAATATTATTAAATAATTCCTTCGTTTCAAATTCCAAGACATTTTCAACATTTCATTTGTATTAAGAAAAATACTCTCCCTGAACTCTAGTCACTAGGCTATTTGACAAAAAAAAATTGTACTCCCTCCGTTGTCAATTATAAGTAAAGAGTTTTTCTATCATGTGCAAATTTGCACATGTTAAGAAATTTAAAATAGTAACTTTACATTGGAACTTGTATATTTTGTATTAAATATATAACTTTTTAATAATTAATTGTTGGTTTTCAATAAAAACTTGCTTATTTTAGTTGCTTTAACACGTGCAACATTGCACATGTTAGAAAAACCCGTAAGTAAATTTAACTTTTTAGATTCATTCAATTAATGATGTATGTGGTCCATAATATGAACCACACATGAAAAGTTAAATTTGCTTATAATTAACAACGGATGAAGCAATTGATTTTGTATGACAAATATATATTATGGGTTGTCTTACAAAATCATCTTTAATAAATGATATAAGAAAAATAAATTAAAGAATTAAAAGAAGAGAGAATAATAAATAGTTAAGGGTATAATAGGAAAAGTAACATCAACGCTTCATTTGTGTAAAACGACTTATAATTATTTCTAATAACATCTTTAGCCTAGTGTCGTAGAGCTGTATCATACACACAATTGGTTGTAAATGCATTACTTGTACCTAATGTTTCATAAATCGAGTGTTAATTCGCCGAGTTTACCGAACTTACATTTTTAGGTACTAAAGTCGTGTCAACTTGGAGGTAAACTCGATTTCTGGTAAAATCAGAATGTTTGATTCGAGTTAACTCGGTTAAACTAGGGTAATACCGGGTAAACTCAAGTAAAATTGGAATGTAAGTCTAATTTTTTTTGGATAGTTTTATTAACAACTTTAGGAACTTGTGAAACTTGCCTTTTTGGATGGTTAAAACTTAAGAGACTTATGATTTTGCAAGTTTATTTTGATGTTTAGTTGAGCATAATGCTTTATTACGGTGGTTGAAAACCTTTATAATTTAGTCATATTTTGCATTATTGGACTATTGACAATATTATATTAGTTTACATATGTCATGTAAATAATAAATTTTATTTAATTTTAATTTTAGGTAAAACCGTACGAGTTTTCGAATCGAGTTTACGAGTCGAGTTTACTTAGACAAAACGAATTGAGGTAAACTTTCGGGTTGTAAAATCTTTGTAGCTACACAAGATTTCTATTTGTCACCCCTTCAAAAAAAAAATTCTATTTGTCACATAACGGAGGAATCTCCATATCTATTGAATAAAACTTAAAATCAACATGTATCAACATAACTAAGCAACAAGAGAGAACACTCACAGCAAAATTATATATAATTCTTATTTACTTTTAATCAATTTTATTGAATATTAGTTTAATATTAACCATGCTATAGAGGCTATGCTGGTAATTGGTATAGTCAAAAAGTTAAATTGTTAAGATTTAACTAGCTTCCTGTAATGTCCAATCACGATAAATAATGTTAAATGCATCACAAATAAAATGTGTTTTCATTTTTTGAAAAAAATTGTTTTTATATTTTAGGAATATATCCCTAAAAAAAAAAATTAGGAATATACATTTTATTTTAAAATAAAATAAATTTGTGAAATATTGGATTTTTTTTAAGTAAAGTCAAAGCATATATTAAAATTTTAAAATAAAATGTATTTTTGCATCTTAAAAATAAGAGTTTTATTGAATGAAGATCTATTTTAATCCCTGATAAAAATGACGATACTCATTTTAGTTTTTTGAGAAAAATAAAACAACTTTTAGTCCTTAAGAAAAATAAATTGGGACAACTTAAAAAACACGAAACAAATATTAATTTATCTCAAATAAATATATAAAAAACACAGTACAAGTATTTGTTAATGATAAAAAAAAAGGATAATTATTTTCACTAATTAATATTAAAGAAACATATAACTGATAAATATATAAAAACACAAGATAAATATTGTCACTAATAAATATAATAAAACAAGGGACAATATATTTTAAAAAAAAATATAATAAAAAACCACATGACAATTTTTTGATACTTTTAGATATAAAATAATAAATAAAAAACATTTGCCATGGATAATATAAAATTATATGAATCTCTATGATCATAGTTCAGTTGGCATGGACAATGCATTGTTATATGAACTTTTGAATACTCCACTTATTCATCTTGAAAGATGAATTCTAGCCACTAATAGGCTACTTGACAAAAATATATAAAATATGAGTTTTTTTTATCAATAAATATTTTATAAGAGTGGTGATAAGAACACTCTATTTTGAGCACTCTTCAGCGTTCACTTTCTTATTGTCTTAAATTATGGTGGGTCTCACACTTCGAAAATGAGTTGAAAATAAGTTACACTTAAAATAGTGAATCATACATTGATTTTATTCAATAAAAAAATGGGTGTTGAAAGATGAGTTACATATCATTCCTCATTATAATAGTCAATCGCAAATAAAGTTATGATAGTTTCTGAACAAAAAAAAAATTATGATAGTTTAAGACAATAAAAGAGGGTCCCGAACATTCCTATTTTATAATTGATCTCATGTTTTCTAAAAAGTTAAAATTGTTGAGATTAATTTAAACAATACGATAGTTGTCCCTGTGAGTTTAGCTCAATTGGTATGAACAATGCATAAAATATGCAAGGTTTGGGGCCAAATAAATTTTCATGTGATCCTAATTTCCGTTCGCATATGACAGGGAGTTAGGCCATGTTCGCTCTTGATTGGGACTTACGAGCCAATCGGTTTTTAACATATATCCCGCAAAACTCATTTGTACTGTACTTCTCTATTTTTTCAAAAAATGTGTCTTAAATCATATGTTTAAGTCTTAGTGCAATTTTGAGAGGTCTGTTTGAACTATGTTAAAAGTATCATATTAAATCCGTTGAAGGAATACATTGTGCAGGCATAGACAAACTGTGTCTCACATCTTGTCTGTGCAATGACTAAAAAAGGTAAACTTGCTCATGGAATTTTGATGAGATATTTGATGAACAGTAAGGAACAATATGTTACAATTGTAGTTCATTGAGATACCATCATCTTTTTGGGAGGAATTGTATCATTGTGAACATAGATACTAAGATAATTTATTGTACTTTTAAATATGTTTTTAGTCCACGTAAATATTACAACTTTTCGTTTTAATCCCTCTAAAAAATTTCTTTAATTTTTTGTCCTCCTAAAACACTTTTGGTCCCGGCTGTTAACCATGGTTAATGACGGCTGGCGTGGTGCTGCCAAGATGGCTATTTTTTACCATTGAAGAATGACCAGACTTGCACATGTGGCATTACTTATTTATTATTATTTAAAAAATACATAAAAATTAAAGGATTAAATATGTTTTTGATCACTATAAATATACCAACTTTTTATTTTAGTCCCTCTAAAATTTTCCTTCAACTTTTAGTCCCTATAAAATTTTCAATCACTACTTTTGGTCCCTATTTTTTGTATTTTTTAATGAAATTGTGCAGAAATGTGTAGAATATTGTAAAAAAAAATAATCCAAAATTAGAATTTTTTAACAGAACACAAATTAAAAATGAATTTTTAACCTTCAAAAATATAAAAATTCATATTAAATTCATGTTTTGTTAAAAACTTCTAATTTTTTTTGGGTGAGATTCTTATAATATGAATTTTTCTGCAAAATTTTATTCAAAAATATGAATTTTGCATATGAGTTTACTTTAAAAGAGGGACCAAAAGTGAAAAGGGAAAAGGTTTTAGGGACTAGAAGTTTAAGAAATTTTTTAGAGGGACTAAAACAAAAGGGTGACATATTTATATATTTAACCCAAAATTAAAAGAGAATTGTATAATCCCCAATTCACCCCATATCTATGTCTAATTTCTCAAATCTCTTTCCAACTCTTTTTCCCCGTCATCAATCATTTTCGTCGATCACCACCACTCCCACAGTCATCAATTCTGATGCCACCACCTTCAGCACCACCACAACCAACAATAACCATCGATGTCGTACACTTCGTCAAACACCACCCCTACCCCCACCGTATCAATCACCATTCAAACAACACCACCACTTGTGCCTTCATCTTCTTCACAACCCACAAATTGAAATTTCTTGTTAACCATCACCTTTTGTTCGCGAATCTCCTTATCTGTTCATTTAAGATTTCGATATTGGAAGGAACCGAGGGTTTCGAAAATGATAAGAAGATGATTGAGATTTAAAATTTGATGTTTGGGTTGAAGATTGAGTTTTGATTTGGGGGAATTGAGATGGAAAGGTTAGGGAAGAAAGGTATTATGCTTCTAAGACAAACTAATAAAACACATGTGCTGACGCACGAATAACCGTTGGTCGTGGATGATTTTATGTAGTTTAAACTTGCCATTCATAAATCGTTTTTTTATATGAAAATTATTAAAAAAATCAATTATTAATGATTTAGTTCCTAATTAGTTTTTAACTTAAATAATGATTTAGTTTATATGTTGTTTTAGTGTATTTTTTAATAATTAAAAAAGTAATAAGTAATGATTTGTTGATATATTAAATAATTTATACAATTGTAATATGATTTGATTTAATTATATAAATAGACGATATAATTTATTATTGATTAAGTAATATAGAAAATTGGTATTTGAATGAATGTGTGGGGTAAAAAGCAAAAATATAGTTTGGGCTAACAATTGCATGGTTCAGCCCTATGTTTTATACAAATGTTTTTTTTTTAATTAAAAACAAATTAAATCAAATACAATTTTCAGTTTCTATTTTCTTTTATAAATAAGCTCATTATCCATGTGGCATGCCAATCAGCTCCGAGTCATTAAAAATAACCAGCTCGGCAATGCCACATCAGTGTCATGTCAGCTGCCGTTAGACCCAGTTAACAGTGGGACCAAAAGTGTAAACATAAAATTTTATGGGGACCAAAAATCAAAGAAAAATTTTAGTAGACCAAAATGAAAAGTTACAATATTTATAAGGACCAAAAAATATTTAACCATAAATTTAAAGTATAAGATTTCTAGAGTAGGCTTAAGTTGCGTTTGACCCTTTTTTTTTTATTGGTTTAAATACAATTGTTAGTATATAAGATGTTATTCCATTTTTCTCATTGAATATTTTTAAAATGCACACTTTTTTATAATATTTTACTATAGATGATTAAATATATTAACGGTCCAATTTGTTTATTCACATGTGTGAAAAGGTCAATTGTGACATTCATTTAAGAAGGGATATAGTATATTTTAATCTTTTTAGCTTAAAACGATTTTGAAATTTTATTTTATTTGATAGAACATTTTTACAAAACTTTTTTTGTAAACCTACAATTAACTGTAAATTTTAATTTCATTTTTAATGTACAATAAAAATTCAAATAGATTATATTAAAGAATGTATTTTGATCATACTCTTTATTTATTTTTGCTAAATTTTATTTTAATCTTTTTTTTATAAATAAATTGAATGTTATTTTACTATATCTAACAAAGTTTATTATAATCATATTATCAGTATATTCTATATGAAACTTTGTATTAAATGTGTTAATATAAAATGAATGTATTTGAATTTTATTATAGTTAATATGAAACTTACTTTACTTCCCTCAAAAAAAAAAAAATGAAACTTACTTTACTGTACAATACTTTATACATATTTTTTTTGTGGTGACATGTTTATTGGTTTACTGCATCTCATGGCTAGCAAGTTTATCATTTGGAATAGAAAAAAATCAATGAATGTATTAAATGTGTGTAGCTGGAATCCAAGGAAGGATGCACAGAAAAAGTGGCCAATTTTTTTTAAAAGTAACTCTCTCCAGCTTTGTCAAAAGCCCTTAATTTGCGTATTTTACACAAGAAAAATAAGCTACTTTTTCTACTAAGTGCTTCTTGAAAATTATGTTTGGCCAAACTTCTCCTTTTATAAATAAGTCTAAAATAAGTTAGGTCAAATGTTACCTAAGCTATTTATCAAGAAGCATCTCAATCAAAAGAATGTGATATGAATTGTAAGTAGTGTGGTTGTATTATTGCTATGAATTGTCGTCATAAGAGGCATATTCGATTGGATGAGGTAAACAATCATTGGCCGAAACTAATCCTCTTAAAAATTAGTGTCAAAACTAATCATCTTAAAGGCAACATCTATAGACGTATGAGACACAACACTGTGTATACATGATCTTTTAAACTCTTTGTAGAAGGTCATGGTACTACGAAACTAAAAGTGTCAAATGCAGCTCTTTATGGAGAGAGTTAAACTTATAATATCCATATTACTTCAACTCGTATGTTCTAATGTTCCTCTTTAAGAATTCTTATCCATCATTAATTTTTATCTTAGTTCAATTTAAGCACTCTTTATATGCATTTCATCCTCCAATTTATATCATCTAAAATGTTGTTTTTAAAAAAGACAAACTAGCCTTTTAAAATTGACTTCAAAGAGAATTGAACCTAAAATTTCGAGATAATCACACTTTGAGATTGCAAACCAAACCACCAAATCAACCCAAATATGTTCCTTTTAAAAGTTATTAAATATTGAGTTCACTAATATTACCTCAAATCCTGGTAATATTGTATAAAAAAAATACAAACTAATTACATGACTTCCTGTCTGCCCACATTTTCACTTGACACTTGTGCTTATATAAATTCCATCCTCTTGTAAATATTTGTTTTGGAATGAAAGGTGCGTTTCGGGAAATCATATCAGAGCTTGTATATACATCCTTCAGTCACTATTATAAGCAAAACTCTACATTTTAAATTCATTCAAGTAATGATGTATGTGGACTTTATTATAAACCACATATATCATTTATTGAATGAATCTAAAATGAGAATTTTTACTTGTAATAATGACTGGAGGATGTATATATTAATAAAAATTGTAATTACATGACCAAAAATAAATAAATAATAAAAATGGTAATTATGATCCCTAAAAACATTTAAATGTGAGGGAAAGCCCCCACTATATCTTCAATCATTCGTTTTACCGGATACTATCTATATATCTAGGTAATCTTTTAAAAAAAATATTAACCGATATCCTAAAACACTAGTAAAGGAATCAAATATAATAGTAGTATTATATTAAAAAGGCTAAAACACACTTTTTGCCTCCTAAGTTTGAAAAAATTGCAATTTTGGCCCCCTATTAAAAAAAAGGGCAAAAGTGACCCCCATGTCTACCCTCTTTTGCAAAACGTCAATTTTGACCGAGTCAACCATATGTGGCATGCCACCTGTGTATTTATTTAATTTTTTATTTTATTTTAATCCATAAATTCCACATGTATAATTAAAGAAATAAAAAAATCAATAAGTAAAATTAAGAAGAGAGAGCACGTGAGTGAAGAGACAGCAACATGAACACAAACACAACACCATATCCATAAACCCATAAATCATAATAGCAACATGAACATAACAACATTCACCCAAAAGCAACATCAACAAATCCAGCAAAACAAACCAAAAAATCAATTAACCTTGAAATTACATTAGATTTTCAGCAACAATAGCAACCCATAAATCAATTAAAAGCAAAACAATAACAACCCATAAATCATTAACAATAGAAATAATGCAAAAACAAATTATTTCATCATCACCTTGAATGCTAAAAATGATTCATGAGATTAAGTAACATATCATTTCCTAATTGATCGACCATCTGTTCCAGCACCCCAACTCCATAATTTTTCTTCTGATTCTTCTTTCTCTTCACTTTCACTTGTTCACTTTCTTCCATCAATCTACTTTACTAAAACTATATTGGAATGAGTTACCAAAGGGTTGTGGCGCAGTTTGGTAGCGTGTCTCATAGCTTTCAAAACTGTGATGCAGATACCAATTGTATTTCAATTTTGATTCTTATTAAAGATATGACATATCTTGTGTTGGGTAAAAGAAAGAAAAAAGGATGGTTGTATAAGATCCAAAACGAAAAATGAAAAAGGATGGTACTGGTCTCATTTCACCTTTGTTCTGACTCATGTTTTTTCAATTTTACAGTGTTTAGCTGATGTTCCTTTGAATCCTAGGACCCTTGTTCTCTTTTGAGGAAAAAAAATGGAAGGTTCGAAAATGGAAGCAATGATGGAGAAGATGAAGGTGAAAAAAGAGAAGATAAAGGTTTGGGTCAGAAATTTTCAATTTCTGGAAAATAAAAGGAGAAGATGAATATTAGGTTTGGAAGGAGAAGAGAATACTGAAGCTCTCACGTGCCAGCTATTTTTTTTTTGTGATTTTTTGTTTTTTTTATTAGTAAATTATACGCGCGGAATAAAAAAAATAAATAAATACACAGATGGCATGCCACGTATGGTTGACTCGGTCAAAATTGACGTTTTGCAAAAGGGGGTAGACATGGGGGGTCACTTTTGCCATTTTTTTAGGCTTAATTGCACTTTTGGCCCCCTATCTTTCCAAAAGTTGCGATTTTGGCCCCCTAACTAATTAAAATACAAAACAGCCCCCTATGTATTGGATCTTTGGCAGTTTTGGCCCCCAAAGCCACTTTTGACTTACTCTTCGCTGACGT
>Ga0315914_1011246_pt1 | contig 10799 bp, 4 predicted proteins | sample MpolenodulesMG_FD_203920 | JGI IMG/M metagenome (GOLD analysis project Ga0315914, IMG submission 203920) | Medicago polymorpha root nodule microbial communities from Los Angeles, California, United States - elongated nodules | ecosystem: Host-associated > Plants > Roots > Nodule | place: USA... | reverse complement strand
AGATGCACCCCATATCTAAAACAATACTTTTAGAAACAACTTCATCAGTTTCCTCTTTTTTTGTTTCCAGACAAACTCACCGAACAAAACAAATCCCGCGTCGTCGTCCCAACAAACTCACAGAACCACCACCTTGTCTCCGACCAGCGCCACTTTTAAATCTTAAAGCATCAAATTAGCAGTCGGAATCCGATCCGGCGTTGAATCCATCGAATATTCACTTCGCCGGTGGTCTCACGTAGGAGAAGGCGGAGCTGCTTCAATTGACGACGGTTCACCAAACATGTATCACATGTATCACTCTACATTTCCGATACAACTTTAATTTTTTTTCTTTCAATTTTACCCTCTTTAACTTTTCTCTCACACAATTTTCAATGCAACTTTAAGTTTGTCTTTTTGTTATAAAGTAAAGGTAGTTTAGTAAAAGTTTTATGTCTAATGATTATTTCATTCCATTCCTTAATACGTGTGCAATTGGTTAAAGCGACACTCATTTTAAAACAGAAGGAGTATCATGTTCATCCGATGTTTACCTTCTTCATATGTTTCATCCAATGTTTACTTTACACTTTCATAATTGTGAACTATTTTGATTTTACATCAGTTTTTTAGAGGATTAAGGACTAGTTTGAAACCTGTTAATCACTTGAGGAGGCTTAGAAATTAATGTTGGATAATGTTAATCACTTGATGATATAAACACCATCGTAAAACACGTGTTGTGACTTGTGAGGATTTGTATTTTTTTTTTCCAGAAAAATAAAAATAACTTAAATGAATCTCTAATGTGGATCTGAAGCCCAAATGCCAAAAAAAAAACATTAACAAATTTTATTATAAACAAATGCTTGGTGGGGTCACTTTTTTGGTGTAGACAAATTTACAAAAAGTTATCAAAAGGTAACCAACATAAGATCAGAACCCTCCAAATATAATAATAATAAATCGATGGCTAGGATTTGTTTGTGAAGAAACCTGGGCATGGTGCACAAATCTTATATTTGTGCATTGTAAATGCCACCTAAAGTTTGTGCACATGTATAAAGTTACTTTTTCAATGCACTAGTTTTTTTTATACCATTAGATCAATGAGTAGTACCAATTTTATCATGATCTAGCTGTATTATTTTTTTTTTTTTTCATTCTTTATCATGTTGTCTTCAACTTGAGTACTGTTTTTTCACATCTCAGATTATTACATTCACACACCACTGCGCATCACAAAAGCTCTTTGGCTCAAGCAATATTCTTTTTGTTTCAAGCTCTGCAAAACGGTATAATAATAATATATATTACAAAGTATAAACTAGCAATTAATTAATATCGCAAAACTGAAAGAAATAGAAAGAAATGAATATTCCTTAAAAAAAAAAGAATATGAACCCATCAAAGCTTCAGATAGGAGACTGGCATCAAAGCTTCCACTGTTCTTTCTTTCTTCTACTTGAACGATTTACTTGCACCAACCTCCACCTATTTGTCCTAATCAAATTATTAATTTCAGTTTCTTTATCTAATTTTTAGTTAGTTTAAGACAACGGTCTATTTTAGATGCAAAAAAGTTCAAGAGATTTGGGTTCTGGTTAACCTTTATCCTAGTAAAGATTAGGTTGTTCCACTTAGAAATTGAATTAGGATACTTTGATAAACTTTAGTGGAAGATGGTATGGAGGTTGAAGATAAAGTGAGAGAAATATAGTGTGGAAAGACTATAATAAAATCAATGTTCTTCTTTCATCTAATGGTTAATTTTTTCTTTCTCTAACTTGTGTATGGTGCACAAATTTGTGCATTGTGTAGGCTAAATGCCACCCCTAAAGTTTGGTAGAACTATACGATGAAGCATTAATGTTATGCTAAAGTAGTTAAGAAATTCATAGATGAAGGACAAAGTTTCTTCCATAGATGACATTCTTTTGGTAATGATAATATCTTTCATTAGACATCATATTATCATGATGACACATGACATCATGTATCATGTTTTTTCATGTGACAATTGTCACCTCCATCCCACAAGAAGTTCAAGGACTAGGATTTGTTGCTGTAATGAAACAACACAGTTTCACACAGTTTTCAATAATAGCCATTGGATATTAATAAATGTTACTATTATATTTTTGTCAAGCAAATCCAATGGTTGAAATAACAACTGTGTTGTTTTTTTACAACATTGAATCCAAATCCGAAGTTCAAGGGTCAATGGAATCAAGGTCTGACAAATGTTGTTAATAAAAAACAGTCGACCAGTTTTTAGGTAGAACCTCAATATACAGGTTTAATTGATACATCTACAATCGAATTAATTCAGTGTGCAATCTAGCGTTGCTATGCAACACATATGCGTGTTTTGTATTTTGAAACATCGGGGAGCGATGGGTTTATTAAGATAGTTGGAAGTTATGTAGAGTTAGTTAAGGTAGTTAGACTAGAGTTAGTAATCAACTATAGTTAGTTGATAAGTAAACTAGAGTTAGTACCTTAGTTAGAAGTTAGTTAGAGGCAGTTACTCAAACTAATCTCTATATATAGGAACACTATTGTAATCATTCATCATCTTTTATCAAATCTAGTTCACTTTACTATGAGTCTCTATGGGTATCTCCCACATGAATACTCCTATGCTCTCTCTCTCTAGCTGATCACTATGATCTTTATCCCTGGGATTCCATGATTCATAACATGGTATCAGAGAGATACCCTTGGGATGAAGATGATGATGCTTCCGCTTGCGATTCAACATCCGATGAAGATGAAGATTTCGGTGACGATGAAGTCCTCACAACTTCAACACATGTTCTGGAAAATTCAGCTTCTTTCGATGGCATTGTTTTCGGTAGTTTCAGTCTCCAATTGTTCCGGTTTCTATTCCTTCAATCGAACCAAAATTCGATGGATTCTCTGTCAAGAACGGTGAGATTTCATGCGTTTTCGTTGATTCTTGCAAGAACATCGTCGATTGTGACGATTCTGTGTTCGTTACTTCCAAAGAAGACGGTTACGTGAAGGTTCTTGAACCATCGTTGAAGAATTGCGACTCTATTTTTGATGTCACTGAAGCTTTGGAAGATTTCATCATACACACAACTCCGGTGCGATTGAGGAGCGCTGTTTACGGCGTCGCAGTTGCGAGACCTTCCCCGTTGTGGTTGTTCGTCGAAAAACATATTGAACCAATTGCTTCTGATGTCGACAACAAGATTCGGTCCTTTTAGTTACATGACGAATTCATTGTTGATTTTGATCACGGTGGAAGCGTTTTCTCGTGTTTGCTGTTATTCGTTCTCACAGTCCTCCGACGAATCAATTTTCGCTTGTGGTGGATACCTTGGGATAGAGGAAAGAAATGTTTGTTTTCATTCGATTCAACAAACGCCATTGCAGAAACTTGAGCTTTTGGTTACTTTCAGCAAATTGATTCGGATTCTTGTGAGAGGAAGAGCACAGGAACGCGGTATCGCATTTGTTCAAAGCGGATTCTAGAAGATGTTTTTGCAAAAGCTATATTGGTTAAAATGCAATTTTCTGTCATGTTTTGCACAATCTTGATTCAACATCGCGTTTCCATAATCAATTTTTAGAATCTTGTTTTAAGCAGAAACAGGAAAAACACTTTTGGTATAAGTTGTATCTGGTTCAGTTGTGTGATTCAATAAACTGTGTTTGACAAATCACGTTTCACATAATCATTTTTTTTGGAAAAGCTGGTTTGGAAAAGCCGTTTTGAATAAGATACTTTTGGTTCAGTGGCGTTTCGAATAAGCTGGTTTACAGTTTGGCAGAATCGCGTTTTCATGTTTGGGTCTCAGAATCAGGTTTTCAGAATTGCATTTGGGTGAAGCACTTTTAGTTCAAATGTTTGTCTTTTTGCATTATCACTTCTAGAAGCAGTTTTTTGAGAAAGCCATTTAGGTTGAATCCGCGTTGGCAGAAACAACTATCTTAATAGGGTTTGATGAAGATATTGAAGGAAGTAAGAGGAGTACTTCAATGAAGGAGTCTACAAATCATATTTTTAACGAAAGTTTAATTGCAACACATCATTAAAATCTCAGGCGGTAAACCATTATTCTCATTTCTCACAATAAATAAGAATTCTAGGAATAGAATAAAGATTGGTAGACACCTTTAATGTGTACACCTTAAAATTTGGAGTTAATCAAATATATGGTATGTGTGACCACATTTTTTCAGTTGCGTGACCACTATTTAGAAGCTAAAAAATATGGTCACGCAACTAAAATGCGCGTGACCACTATTTTTCCACTCAGTTAACCAAATAAATTTTGAAAAATTAGTGGTCACGCCACTAAGAAAATGTGGTCACACAGACCATATATTTAGTTAACTAAAATTTTTCAGAATGATAGAAAAGGGTGTCTACCTATCATTGTTTATAGAAACATTGTCTTTGAAAATAACGAGAAAGTGAATATTCAACATTTTGAATGTTTTAATACTGTTGTTTCTAATGCAAAATTTATAATTTTAACTTTCCTAACAAGTGCTAAGAGAATTTGTTAGAATAATGTATATATATAAGCCTTATATTCTTAAATAAAAAACTCGAACCAAAAGCATTGAGTTGAATGGGATCATAAGATTGATTGTATTGATCTGTATCGTGCACACCATATGTACCACTGTTTCATTGAAAAAAGCTAGGATCCTTTTGTTAAAACTTTTCTCCACTTAGTTTGGACTGATATGAGACACCACATCTAATTTTGATAAACTTTAATTAGATCCTTTTGACCATGGTCCTTTTGGAAAGCTAGGATGAGATAAAGTGTGGTCTCCTTATAACTTTAGACCACTACTTATCAACTAGTTATAATGTGCTGAATTTATATTGGTGTGATATGCACAAAAAAGTGCATTATATGTGAAGGTAATATGTCTCCGTGGCTGTATGAATTTTATTATAGAATCATGGTGATTGATCATGATTTTGTCGAGTTATAGGTATTTTTGATCTATTAAACAATAAGTGCGAGATAAAATAACACAAGATAAAATAACATAATACAAGATAGAACAACACATGAAATTTTTTTATGATATTAAATAATAAAGGATTGCTATATCTAACGAATTATAATTTTCCGAGTTTATCCCGACATAAGTTTAACCAATAAAAACTCATGCTTTTCCACAATACAAGGAAGTTAGTAGTGTAGTGGGAAGTTCCATCTCAATGTCCCACAATACACGGAACCATCTTTTAATAATACAACATGAAATATTTGTGAAAAAAAACAGCACAAAAAGGCAACACATCATTCGGGACACTCTCGGGAAATAATTTCTCGCGAGATATAACATTTTTCTAAATAATATTTGGTGTTATACGATTCTTGGTGGACAAAAGACTATTTTGATATTTTAGATAACTTGTACGTGAGACAAAAAATTATGTCATAGTTTAATGAGTGACAAGAATGTCAGTTTTTTTATGTCTCTTATTTACGGTTTGTCTTGTCCTTAAAATAGTTTTACATATGAAACATTACATAACTGAAATTTGAAATTGTCATGTCTTTCATCTCTTAACAAATCAAACATACCTATAGTATGACAGGCCATGACATGGATTCGCTCAAAAAAGACTCGTTTCTAAAGATGATTTCACACCACTAACACGATATATCATACTTTTTTTTTATATTAAGGAGCAGACACTTATGTTACTTGTAGTCCTAGGTAACCACTTCCAATATCTTTTGCTTTTTCCTACACCCACTTAGTTTTTCATTATATATAGAACTTCGTTGCTAGATGAAATAATGTGAAGTGATAACAACAAGGAGTAAGAAAGGAGATATTAACAATAAAAAATTTGATAATGGAATGGAAGCCATATTATTTGGATATGATGCTTGTACCATTAGGGTTTCTGATGACTATTGGTTACCATGTATGGTTGTGGCATAAGACTAGGTCAGAGCCTTTTTCAACTACAATTGGAATCAATGCTCATGCTAGACGATTTTGGGTGCCTACCATGTTGAAGGTAATTCATTCATTCAATTACTTTTGTATTTTATGTTGTAATTTGATTTTTTTCATAGTAAAAACATATGCCTAAACTCCGTACTCAATTATTAAATATTATAGTTTCTAATTTAGATATTCTGTTCATATACTTCCCATTTTTTCAATAAATTACCAACTTTCATTATTAAAAAAATTTACCAACTTTCACCATATCCAACTTTTGTGTTCATATACTTCTCATTTTTTCAATAAATTACAAATTTTCCACCAAACGAATAATATTAATCACCAACTGGTTGATTTTGCTTTCCACAACTCAATCTACTCTCAATTGTTAATTCCTCAATGAAGACTATGTTAGATTCAGATAGGAAGATTAAGGGTATAACTTCATAGCCAGCCTCTCTAACAATCAAATTACTTTTAAAGTGTTTTTGGGTGTGGAATTGGAAGTTTTAGAAAACTGGAAATCCTGGCAATTCATTTTATATTAAAAAAAGGAGTTCTAGGCAAATTCAAATGCATCGATTTAATTCCCTTCAATTCTAATTTTTTTTTTGGATAGAGTAATAGATTGTCAAATTTTTGTTGGGCTATTTCTATGAAATTTCAGAATATGAAAAATAGGACCAATTTGATTTTTTTTTTAAAATTTAAGGACTAATTTATGAATTTTGAAAATTTAAAAGGCTCAACTCACAATTTGTGAAAATTTATAGGGATCAATGGGTAAAATTTTGAAAATATAGGGACCAATTTAAAAATTCAACTTTTTTTAATAGTGATTATGTTGAAGAGTTCCATTCATTTTCTAATCTTGTGCATAATTAGAGTTTTACGTCCTATATTTCCATGCATATCCTTAAGTATCAATTTAGAATCTTGAATATGAGAGAATCTACATATAATTAATTGGATTCCCTAGGCTTTGGTACCTTTGACCACAATAATTTGGGACTTTCATAAAAAAATGATATTGCATACCACTTTCATTCAAAAGAGGGTTAGTAACTTTAAAATAAAAAAGAAAAAGAAAAAGGTGAGTAGAATATGTCTCTACTTCTTTAGTGTTATTGTTTTGATTGTAATCTTGTCAAGGAAAAAAAAAATATAAACCACACTTCTAACCTCTTTTATATTAAAACTTACAAGTCTTTTAATTGATAAGAAATATTTAAATTAAATTATACTCCCCTTGAGTGATGTTAAATTACACCCAATTTATTTAAAAAGTAACTATGTGTTACACTTTAATTTATTTTATTATGAACAAATATTCTATTAATAGCTCAAGACATTAAACACCATTTGAAGAAGAATTTCATCATCATATAACTTTCAATGTCAGTGATAATAATTGGATTTAAAAAACTTGAGGAACAAAATCCTTACATAAAACAAACAAAATGAATAAAAAAATTTGTTACTATTTTTATGTGGATCTATGGCAATGGTTGAAGTGTCTTAATTTTCTTCTCATATTTCACAAACTTGATAAACTCTTATGCTCAAAACATTATGTCAAATTCAGGATATTGAAAAGAAGAACATTCTAGTTGCTCAAAGTCTTCGAAATCTTATAATGGGATCGACACTTATGGCCACTACGTCAATTCTCTTATCAGCTGGCTTAGCTGCTATTATAAGCAGTACTTATAGCGTAAAAGAGCCTCTTGATGATGTTCTCTATGGTGCTCACGGCGAATTTATGGAAGCACTTAAATATGTTACACTTCTTACCATATTCTTATTCTCATTTTTCTGCCACACTCTTTCAATTAGGTTTCTCAACCAATTAAGCCTCCTTATCTGCACACCACAAGATGATATTTCCTTGGTGACCCCTGATTATTTGAATTTGATTTTAGAGAGAGGAACTACTTTGAACACTGTGGGGAATAGGGTTTTCTACTCTGCTCTTCCACTTTTGCTTTGGATATTTGGTCCAGTCTTGGTTTTATTGTGCTCTTTGGCTATGTTGCTAGTGTTTTACAACCTTGACATTGTTTGTGGGAGTGGAAAAGCTAAGATATTACTTAGTGATGAAAGCAATTATGTCTAATGTGACTAGCTAAGTGTAAGAATATGCAAATAGATAAAACTAAATAAATATATATATAGCAATACACTTTGTAATATACTTTTTATAGTGACGATCTAATTTACTCTTGGAGAAAAACTACGAGATATGATTTATGAGAAAAATAAAAACAATTTATAGTTTTTGAGGAAAACATTTGGGAGAACTTAATCCACTAGACCTAAAAAGGAGATGATAAAAATTGGGTCTGAGGGATTAAATTGTCATGTTTTTATTTTTTTATTTTTAACAAGATTAAAAATTGTTTTTATTTTCATAGAGATTGATTTGATTCTCACAGTTTTTCTCAAGACTCAAATAAATGTTTATTTGGGTTTTTTAACGCACCCTATTCAATTGATTGAAATTCATATGAATCTTACGAATTACGACCATATAATTTAGTGGGATTAATTGAAAATTCATTCAAGAGTGTGTGGAAATAACGTTTTACAAGTGTTTTCCTCAAAAAAGAAAATATATGTGTCATGAGGTGTATGGTTTACAACTTTATGATGTAAAAGTAATGGTAGTTCACTCACAAAAAGCAGAAAAGCACAAGTGCTCTACATAAATAATTCCAATGCCTTTTCTTATATATGATATTGATTATGATTACCGTTAACTTTTTTTGTCTTCAGATATCAAGTTATTTTCTTGGTGGCACTAAAAGTTCATATAATTGAAAAATGAAATAAAAGTATACCTAACTTAGTTACTCTAATTATTTAAAAAGTTTAATGAACTATACTTATATTTGTAAGGAAAAAAAACTACACTTATATTTAATACACACTTCGTTCAATTAATTCTATCGATGATAGTCGGCCATACCATATTTTTAGGGTTCTTTAGGAGTCATTTTACCGTCCTTTAACTTATTACTAGGTTTGTTTTAGTAAAGTTTAGCAAGAAGTGAATAAATTAGTATTGTATTGAAAATATTCAAAGATGACCTTGAAACCGGCTCAAATTCATGATAACCATACAACTTTGCGGTCGTGCTATACTTTTTACAAGAGAAATCAAGTTGTCTCTTGGGGTATAGCCATCAAGGACAGTAGGGTGAAGAGAAATGGAGAAATCCTAGTGTTAGGTTTTTAGACATGTATTGGCTGCATTTGTTAAAACTTTAGTTATAGCAAGATGTCAGACATAATGTCTTAAACATGTTGGTACGACATCATAGCGTGCCTTGATCCGCATTCTTGGAGATTTATCTTAAACATGAAGATTTTCATATAATATCCAAAGATTTGTTTCACGTGAAGAGTTGACCAAGAAAGCGTGTTTCTAGAAGCATAGGAAGGCGGTTTATGCTTAACTTAGTCCTTAAGAATGTTGTTGCAACATTTAAGGAAACAACTGATCTGCTTCAGTATATTTGTGCTGAAATATTGAGATTTTAGCTGATCTTTAGCCGAACTTATGCATCACACCCATTCAACATTCAAGCTATATAAACAAAGACAGAAAACCTAATTATTCACTGAAGCAGCAATTGCAAAATAGTCATCTAGGGTTTTAGTCTGTCTTTGTTATTTGTGAGCCATTCTCATATCACTTTGATATTAGAGTTGGACTTTGTATTTGAGTTGTAATACTCTGAATCTCTCTAAGCTTTTAAGCACGAGTTGATTCTTTGTTCCAAGAGAGTGTCTCCATATTTGTTATGGATTTCAAGGACGGTCACTGGTCTGTGACTAAGAGGAAGTGAGTGGATTCTTATATTTAGGACTAGGAGAGTCTTAGGTAGAAATACCACGGGTAGTGATTAAGTGAGAAGTTAGTAGGCTGATGTCGCGGTGATTTTTGGATATCAAGCTATTGGTTTAGCTTTGACTCGCAAATTTTAAGTCCATCATCGATCTTTTATTTTTTCCAAGGAAAAGGGGAAAAGTTCGAAATAACCCTATTTTAAGAGATCAAAAGTTCGGGGGTTGGTTACGTTAAGGGAAGGTATTAGCACCCTAAACGTCTATAGTATACTATAGGAACCTCTTGTTTTTATTTATCTTGTGCTAAATTTATTACTTGTAAATAAATGCCAAAGTGTAAAAAGGACTAAAGTGATGAGTGAAAAGAAAGAAAAATGTTTTTGTTATTTTGTTGATTTGGAAAGACAAAGTCTTTTGCCTACATACCCGAAAGAGATCAAAATCATGTAGTTCGGGATAAAAAGCCGAGTGATTTGTTTTGGTTGATTTTAAAGTTTGAAAACAAGTTTTGAGAGGATAAGAGACCGAACTGACATAGAAGAATAAAATGTGATTTGGTTGATTTTGAAAACGTTTTTAAGAGGATGAGAAGCCGAAATGGCATAGAAGAATAAAATGCGATTTGGTTGATTTTAAAGTTTGAAAATGTTTAAATATGATTAAGATTGATTGAAAAAAGTAGGAGTCACTTGGTTTGAATTCCAAGGTTTATTAAGAAAGATATTTTTGTGACTTTGACTATATGGATGTTTTTGAAAATTTTGATTATTCTAACTAAAGTGTGTTAAATAAAGTCTAAATAAACGTAATGGAATAAATAAAGCGTGAGGGGTTTTCCATAATGACGTTGGATCAAGATGGATGTCCCCTTTTCCTTGGAATTAATCTAAAATTACTAGTTATTTGATTTTAATTTTTGGTCCTTGATTTGTCCTTGATTTAGGTCTTGACATAAAGAGGAATAAATAAGTATACATGCAATGCAAGATTCTCATTTATAT
>Ga0315914_1011244_pt1 | contig 10800 bp, 4 predicted proteins | sample MpolenodulesMG_FD_203920 | JGI IMG/M metagenome (GOLD analysis project Ga0315914, IMG submission 203920) | Medicago polymorpha root nodule microbial communities from Los Angeles, California, United States - elongated nodules | ecosystem: Host-associated > Plants > Roots > Nodule | place: USA... | reverse complement strand
GATCCTGTCATTTCCCTCATTCTATCTCTCTTTATATATATATATATATATATATATATATATATATATATATTTTAGGGATGACAACTGGACCCAGGTTCGATGGGCACCTGTAAAAAAATACCCGACATGGGTAGGGTAGAACCTCACTTTCATGGATCCGGGTAATTACTTGTAAATTTAAACGAGTATGAGCGCGGAAAATGGTACTATACTACTCAGACCCACAACCCACATATACATATTAATACAGTGTAATAAATAATTTATTTATTTTTGGTGTATAATTTCTTTATTTATTTAGCTATTTAATCCTAAACCTAAAAACTACTTAATACAGTAACCACTCCTTGCCGGTGAATATAATTTTTGAAGGATATTTTGAATATTTTTTATTTGGCTAGATACTATGGTTCATACTATTTTACGAGTTGATTAGAAAAAATTTGAACTATAGTTTTATTTTAATTGTGATATTTTTATTCTTTCATAGTTAAAATACAGGCAATGAATGCGGATATGGACACTTAGATGTCTATAGGGTATGGGAAATGACATTAGAGTTATTGCCTACAAGGATACGAATTCGGCTACGAATATTTTTTGCAAACACGATAATGAGAAAAGATAACGTAGTACCCTATATATAAGGTACCCATTCCGAATCACTCTTCTCTTAAAAATATAAATAAAGATAGATACAACTTGCGAAAGGAAGGAGAAAAAGAAGAGGATTCAAATTTATAGAAACAAATTGTGGAATGAAGAAGAACAAGAGAAGAGTGGAAGAAAAAAAAATCCAATTTATTTTATTTTGAGTTTTTTTTTTTTGAGAGAAATTTTATTTTGAGTTATTATTACATGATTCCATCTTTTCAATTAGAAATAGAAATAAATAAAAAATAGAAAAGTGATTGATTAACGCAATCTCCATCTGATCAAGAAATTTTACCCTCATTTTCTAACCAATTTACAATGATTTTAAGAAGTTTCACAAGTACATCGAAACAAAACCAAACACACACTTTACGTGTTATTACACGCGCCAGGTAGATAGCGTGAACACTTGGATTACCGAAAATTGAAGTTCGTTATTAAATACACAACAGAGGAAGAGTCAGTTTCGGCTTTGATGCGGTACAATACTGACCGTTCGATGTAGCTGAATCTGGTCGAAATCTAGAATCTGAATTAAATCAACGGCTTGATCTTAATGCGTACAAACTCTGATACGAAACATTCCACACTCATATTTAAATAATCCAAAAATATTAATTAATGATACAATAACGACAATGACAACCATAATAACAACACAAAGTAATCCTTAAAAAAATGAAAATAAATTTACCTCTCTAAAAAATACTGAATAAATTTGTTTTTTATTTAAAGAATTTAACTAGCATACACCATATTCCCTAAAAAAATATTAGCATACACCATATAATTATTTTACAAATAGATTTAATCATGCATTGTCATATTAATTAATGAATATAAAAAATATATGAATTGTCATACTCTCTCGTATCACATTTATAAACAAATAACTACTTTTTCAATTCATTGAATACTCTATCTCTATTTATTTGATATATAATAAAGACTAAATACATTTGTTATTCAATGAATCTAAAAAGTATAATTTTGTTTATAAATGTGATCAGATGAAATATTTATTAATTGACATAACAACATATTATTAATCATTGAACGTATGTGTCATATTTATTAATTGACATAGTTCAAAACACCCCACTTATTTCTATTGTGTCATATTTATTAATTGACATAGCTCAAAACACCTCACTTATTTCTCTTATAAAAGTGAATTTCTAATTATTTGGTTACTTAAAAAAGAAAAAAGAAAATATACATTAAAGCTTACAATATTATGGTAATTGATAAATATTTTTTACTCAAAGAAGGTAATTGAAAAATATTTTTTACTCAAAGAAAGAGAGAAATGAATACGTTATCGTTTGTCTTTTTGTTTAAGGGATTATTGTTTGTCTTTTCGTTAATCATAAAGAGGGTATGAGTTATTCTAACAAAAAAAAAATGAAAAATAAATAGAGTATAAGTTACAATATCTGTTACTTATATAACCAACTAAAATAAAATACATAAATATATTGTTGAAAGCAAAACACAAAATTCTCATTATGTTTTTGTTTCACCCAACCATTTTTACATGAAAAATGTAAACCTAATTAAATAAACGTTAATTACATTATTACATAAGATAAGATCAATACAGGTCAAACCATTTTAAATATAGAAATAAAAATAATCCAATCCTTGAATAATAATAAATAAATAATAAATGAAAAATAAAAAAAAATCATAACTTTCCTCCGTTATATTCACCAGAATCAATTCAACCCCATAAAAGAACCCACTCACATTCTCTCTCTATAATGTTTCTCATGCGTTTCTTCGAAAACATAACCTTTTAACTCTTTCTTTCTTTCTTGTTCCTTATTTTCTTCGCTGTTTCAATGTCATCGCCGGGTTTCAATGCCGGCGGTGGTGCTGGCTCGTCGGAGTTTTTCTCCGGCAGATCACAAAATACCATCAACAATCTTATCACCACCACCAACCACCATAACAACCACCACCTTCTTCCTTCTCTTTACCGTACCCAACACCACCAACAACAACCACTTCCTCCAATTTTTCTAGATCCTTCTTCACAGATCCAACAAAATCGCTTCATCGGAAAACGTACTTTAGCTGAATTTCAAACCCAACAACAAAATCATGGTTTCAACAATCTTAATCTTGTCAACAACAACAACAACAACGTTAATTTCAACAACAATCATGTTCTGTCTAATCTTTTACTTCGTTCTGTAAAACCAAGAACAACATCAACAACAAATTTTCAGTTTCATGGTAATAATAATACCCATAATACCCCTTTATCATTCTCACTACCTGAATTACAACAATACCCTTACCATCAAACACAACGTTTAGGTGTTCCTCTTCTTCATCAACCAACGATTAACCCAAATTTTCATCATTACAGAAATTCCAATTTAAGTCAAATAACAAGCTCGGTTCAACCGGTTCAAACCACCGTAGCCATGTCCGGTAAAATAGAAGAAAACAACAACAACAACAACGATCACACTCTTCTACAAGAGTTGGAGAAACAGCTTCTCGAAGATAACGACGAAGAAGGTGAAACGGAAACGGCTTCTGTTATTACAACAAGTGAATGGTCAGAGACTTATCAGAATCTAATTGGGCCCGGGGTTGGGCCTGGGCCCGGTCAGGCTCAAGCACAAGCACAGAAACTGGTATCTTCATCACCAACTTCATCAACAACGTCATCAACTTCTTCATCAGCGGCTTCACCTGCTTCTGTTTGTTCAAAACAAACATTGATTGAAGCTGCGAATGCGATTTCCGAAGGTAAGAATGATGTTGCTTTAGAGATCTTGAACAGGTTGGTTCAGAATTTGAATCTGAATTCGATGAATTCGGATCAACGGTTAGCGAATTTCATGGTGAGAGCGTTGAAATCGAGGATGAATCCGGTTGAAAATCCACCGGTTGTTGCAGAATTGTTTGGTAGAGAACATGCTGAGTCGACTCAGTTGTTGCTGGAAAACTCGGTTTGTTTCAAGGTTGGTTTCATGGCTGCAAATCTTGCAATTCTGGAAGCTGCATTTGAAGAAAACGGTAACAGTTTATGTGTAGTTGATTTTGAAATTGGACAGGGAAAACAGTATGTGAATCTTCTTCACGCGCTCAAAGCGCGTGAGGCGGCGCGTGAGGGATTTAGGTTGAAGATTGTTGCGGTGGCGGAGAACGGCGGTGATGATAGAGTGATAGCGGTGGGTGAGATGTTGAGGCTTCAAGCGGAGAAGTTAAGAATTGGTTTCGAGTTTCGTGTTGTTTCGGTGTCTCAGAGACAAGTCTACGAGTTAACTCGCGAGTTATTGGGATGTGATGTTGAAGAGACGATAATTGTGAATTTCGCGTATAAGCTGAATAGAATTCCAGATGAAAGTGTGTCAACGGAAAATCCACGTGACACGCTCTTGAGGCGCGTGAAAACACTCTCGCCTCGTGTTGTGGTAATTGTGGAGCAAGAAATGAATTGTAATACCGCGCCGTTTTTGGCGCGTGTTGCTGAGTCTTGGGGTTATTATTCCGCTTTATGTGACTCGGTCGAGGAAAATTCCGACCGAGTCAAGATTGAGGAAGGAGTGAGTCGAAAATTGTGTAATTTGGTGGCTTGTGAAGGTAGGGATCGTGTTGAAAGGTGTGAGGTATTTGGCAAATGGCGCGCAAGGATGAGTATGGCGGGGTTTAAGATGAAACCAATGAGTCAAAATGTTGCCGAGTCGATTAAATCGCGACTCAATATCGGTAATAACGAGTCGCGAGTTAACTCGGGACTCAGTGTGAAAGAAGAGAATGGTGGGATTTGCTTTGGTTGGATGGGAAGAACACTCACGGTTGCTTCTGTTTGGCGTTAACTTTGGTCACTTTTTTTTCTTTTCTTCTTTTGTTTTATTTTTTTAATTTGGTTCCATGAATATTATTAATGTTATTGTTACATTATTACTATATTGTAACGTTATCTAGACATAATGGAAAAGCATAGAGAATAGAATTTGATAAATAATATATCATGGAAAAAAGGTTTGATGTAGAAAATCCCAAGGAGAACCCATCCTTCCTACCTTCCATCCATCTTGGTTCTACCAAACGAAAATTAATAATAAATAAATCATATTAGATTCCATTAAAAGTTGCTAAGTTATATTTTGTTTTTTTAATGTGCTAGTTGTTATATTCTTCAACTATAAAAAATGTACTAGTTAGTTGCTATTAGGATGCATCTGCTAGGTTACATATCTGTGTTCTGAATGTACTAGTTGCTATATACTTCAACAAACAAAAAATGTACTAGATACTATTAGGATGCAGCTTATATGTTGTAAGGCTATGGATGCAAATTTTATCTTTCATGCAATAGTTTATTTTGCTATGTTTGTTTATGTTGTGATGGGTTGGATTATGGCGCGATCAATGGAGGAAAGTTTCTAGGGGTGTGAAAAAAAATATACTTCCTCCGATTACTATTATAAGCAAAAATTTACGTGGTTTTTAATATATATTGCATACATCATTTATTCAATGAACCTAAAAAATAGTTTTTTGTTTTTAATAGTGACCGGAGAGAGTAGTACTAAAGTGATGCCAAACATACACTTTGTTATGATCAAAATTGTATTTTGGCATCTTGCGGTTGAATTTTATGTGGCTATGTCGTGATCGTGAGTAATTAATCGTCCTTTGAGAGGATTGAGAATCTCTCCCGTAATCAATCATGACCATTCAATTGGTCTTTTATGGTTTTTAATGAACCTAGATCAGCCAAATCAATGACTGATGTATTACCATTTTATTTGATCTATAACATTTAGTTTTATTGATAGATAATATGTAATGCTTCTTTAAACAATTTTGAGCATTTAGGAATGTCCTGATTACTTTAGGAGAGGTCCTAATTTCATCTCAACTGAGTAAATTTGTGTAGGAAATAATGGAATACAACTAAGTAAATTTTTAAAGGAAATAATGGAATATAAAAGAAAGAAATGTACGGGTGATATATATTTTTTAATCATATTAACTTGAGTGTGTGAAAGGAGTTGGTTGAAGTTTGGTAGAGATATATAGCTAGCTTGTATGCATTGGTTTGCCCTTACAATACCGACAAATGAGGGCTCCACACTTTATGTTATGCGTTTTTGGGGTTTTAGTTGGAGTTGGAACTTCCCTATTATCGAATTCTGCTTCCAAATTTGTAAAGTCTTCTAAAATAATGTTGTTATTTGCCCATAATGCTTTATAGGTTATTTGCAGTGATTGATTCAATATATTTTGGCCATATACTTTTTTGTGATTCACACTAGAGATCTTTTAAACACAAAAATGGAAAAAATAAAGAAATTTTAGTTGTAACACCCAAGGCACTGTACCATACAATGAATATTATGATTTCACGGATAAAATAATAAATAGTGATGTATGCCAAACTAGACATGAATTCATGGAGTTTTTTTTGTTGATAAGAATGAATTTATGGATTTGATTCATTTGATTTTTTTACTTCTATGTAATAATGCAGGGCGAATCTGAGATAGGGACCTCTTGAAGCATATGGTGGAGAATGATAACGTACATTCAAACAATATGATATACTACTTAACTTAACATTTGATTTGATTGAGTAGAGTGAGAGATTTATTTATAGCAAAAAAAAGTGAGATTTATCATTAAAAAGTATATATCTTTCTTTTTTGGATGTGTATTCTTTTATGAGAGAGGCTCCAACAAATTCATAAATGACATTAAGACCATCAGAATTTCCATGTGAATTTTGTTGCTCATCGTGTATCTTTTAGATAAGTCTAGTTTGTATTGTGTTGGGGGCTAATTCGGAACAACAACAATCAAGTTATATCCTATAAAATGGGGTTGACGATATGATGTCATAATGTTATATCCAAAAATCATATATATCTTCAATTCATTAATCACCAGATTATTCTTAATAGTTTCTCTAATAATTTTTCAAGTTCTTCCTCTACCTCTAGTGATTTGACTCCCTTCCACTGGAGTGTTCTCTCTACAGGTCTTCTCTTTGCTCTTTGCCTTGTACAGACTACCAAAGTTTAGTTTCTACCGACTTTTCAAATGTAAGTGCTACCCCAATACACACACTCACTCTCTCTCTCTCTAATGTTGTCATTTCTAATTATATATTCTCTAGTCTTATCACACATCTCACACAACATTCTCATCTCTTTCACACTTAACTTATGCCTGTCTTGGTTCTTTGTCGCCTATCACTCTGTCTTGTACAACATCCCCGGTCTTACCGATGCCCAATTCTCTAGCTTTAACTTGAGAGGTATTTTCGCATCATATAAAACACCTGAGGAACTTCTCCATTTCAACCGTCTAGCTTAGATTCTGTGATTTACATTTCCTTCTATTTCTCAATTGTTTTATACCATAGACCCAAAATATTTATACCGTGTAACTTGTGCTACAATATGATTTCCCACTTTCACCTCTAAGTTAGAAACGATTCACCTCTTGTTAAGATTACATTCCATATACTATGTTTTGCTTCTACTCAAGCGAAATCCATATGTTTCTAAGGTTTGTCTCCAAGTCACCAACCTCCCATTTAATTCTTCCCTGTACTCCAACTATGACGATATCATCTGTAAAAAGCACACGTCTTGGTGATTTATCTTGGTTGTGTTCTGTAAGTACATTCAAAATTAAGATGAAAAGTTTAAGACTTAGTGTTGAACCTTGGTGCAATCATATTGTTATGAGAAAATCTTCGGTGTCTCCGCCTTAAGCCCTCACACTATTCGAGACACTCTCATACATATCTTTGATAATTCAAATATAGGCAACCCCAACACCTTTATTCTTCAGGTTTTTCAATAAAATCTCGCTGGGAACTATATCACATGCCTGCCCCAAATCAATAAAAACTAAGTGTAAGTCCTTTTCATATATTAGATATTGCTTCATCATACGTCGTAGTAAATACCTCGCTTTCATTGTCAACCTCCCATGCAAAAAATCGAATTGGTTCTCAGTAACTTGAGTCTCTTTTCTTAATCTCTGTTCAATCATTTTTTTCATAACTTCATGGTATGACTCAAGTTTAATCCCCCATTTAAATTGCATAATTTTGTGTATCTTCCGTGTTCTTAAAAATTGACACTAAAGTGTTTCTTCTCCACTCATCTGACATTTGTTTTGACCTCATAATCTCGTTGAAAAGCTTTGGTGAGAAACCCAATATTTCTATCTCTAAGATTTTTTCACACTTCAATGGCGATGTTGTCCCCAACTACCTTGTCATTACTCATCCTTTTTAATGTTTGTTTTACCTCTTGTTCTTAAATTCGACGATAGTAATGTTAATTTCGATCCTCCTATCTAATGTTTAGTCGGTTAGCGTCTGATAAAATCTCATATCCTTCACGAAACAATTTGCGAAAATACTTCTTCTATTTATCCTTTATATTTTTTTCCTAAACCAAAACTTCCTATTCTTCGTCTTTAATACATTTTAATTGATCAAAATCACTTGTCTTGTTTTCCAGTCCATTAACAAGTCTATATATATGTTTTTCTCTCTCTTTAAATAATTTTGTACGCATGAAGTGCGATTTGAATTTGATACACACCTTGTGAGAACCTTATTGGACCAATTGTGTTTTGCCCCTAGTGTACCAAAGTCAAATATCTTGGAGACTACTTGAGAATGTAAAAACATAAACTTTCAATTTATATATATAAAATTAAAATTCACTTTTTCTTTTATGATTGGTAAAAAATTCCACAAGATGTGAAACAGATGCAAAAGGTAAGTTACTATTTATAGGATATTTTTTATTGCACTTGATGGTGAATTGAATAATGTCTCAACTTGTTCGTGTTCAGTGTTCTTCACTTCACGAGTCATGTTGGTTGTTCTTTTTTATCTTTTGGCCGTATTATTAGGGAGCCAACAACACAAGTCTTCGTATATTATATTATTCACAAAAAATTGTTGCAATGCATTGCACCACTTTTGCAAGAGTTTTATTTGTTTGAGCAATTAAAAAATAACACACATATCCAACTAGATACCATAGTTTGGATATATTATATGATTACTCCAAAATGATTTAAAATATATCTTCTTTTGGATAGGAAGTATCCAAAATAATTTAAATAATACTCCATTTTATCATATATTATGTGACACAGTTGACTCTATCACGTATATTAGTGTACAATTTAAATCTTACATATGTTGAATAATCTAAAAATTATGAAAATTTGATGTTTTGAAAGTATTCATCGAAACAAATCTAACATTTTATATGCTATAATTTATCTTTGTATATTAGTAAAAAAAATAGTCAAATCATTTTATGTGAATAATATACATTTTTAAATTATATCGTTTAAAATGGGACGGAAGGAGTAATATTTTATTATATATATTGTACTATAATTGTACAATTTGGATCCCTATAATTTTTTGTGCAAATTGATCAGTCCCTCAAACGGCCAACTTATTGTCTAATTTTTAATGTCATGTGCTATGTGGCCATTGTGAGTAGTAGTTGATGCTCATTTAAGCTAACTTGGCAAGTTTCTAGCTACACCAACTTATCAATTTGGCATTAAGTTAGTGTAGGCTAACCGAATCAAAAATTTAAATGGTAATTAATATATAAAATTTAAAGTACAAAATTGGAGTGTTTCAGAAGGTAAAAAAAAACTCACATAGTAAAAAACTGCAATGCATTTAAATGCTGGTGCGCGGGCTAGAAGACACGTTTTTACCCCTTTAATGTTGTATGATTTGCGACATTAGACCCGTTAGAACAAAAAATAAATTTGGAACGTTTAGAACTTATATATGGAACTAAATAATTTGCATAATTAAGTCAATATAGCTTGGTTCAATTGACTTTTTGAACATTGAAGCATGTCTCACTCTGGTGAACACTTCTTACCGAATTCACCTGAATTTTTTTTAAAAAAGTTATATGTTTTGTTCCACTTCTAAAGGAACTAAAATTGATTATGAAGATGTAAAATTGATTTTGACATGTTTGGTTACTCTCTAGTAGATTTGGTCTAGCCTTCATACTTGATTCCGTTTGAAGTTAAGATTTGTAACTTTTGATTTTAAAATTGATTTTCACACACAAATTTATAGTTGAACCCAGTTTTACATGAATTTATCTAAATACAAATAATTTTTAATCAAAATTACTTCTAATCAAAATAAATTCAACAAAATGAATTCTATCAAAATCTATTCTCTCCACCACCTAACCAAACACGATCTAAAACTTCTTGTTTAAAGAGCACAACTAAAAGCCCACATTAATTGCTCTAATAGTGTTGGTTTAAGACCTTAAAGCATACTAATCTTTAAGATCTTAGGTTCGATCTTTCCAATACCAATCTGAGTGAGCTATTTAACTTAAAAAAAGCACAATTATGTTTTGTTTGAATATTAACACAATTAAAACAAAAGAATGAAGAAAACCAAAAGAAAGAAAGAAAGAAAGGTATTAAGCTGTAGTAGATAGGATAGAATGTCACAAACACATGTTAGTTGATACCATTTAATGGTGACACGTTAATTTTGTTGCCATAGATTTCGCCTAGCAGTCAGCTCAGGCAGTAAAGTTCCAAGTTGTAAAGTGTCTACAAATGATATAGATGCCTTATTTATTTCTTTTCAATCTACAGGTAAATGATTTTTGTCACCCTTCTAAACTATATAAATGTCAATATGATTCAACGATATTTTACCTTTTTATGGCCTGGCCCCCCCTCTCCCTTGTTCCCCTAGAATATACCCAAATAATGTTATGGATAAAGAAATGCCAACACAGAAAAAATCTTACACCATTTAATACCATTCAACAACACTCAACACCCACTTTTTCAATTCCCAACACTCCACATCATTTTCTCTCTCTTAATTCAACACCCATTCAACTTTTACTCTCTCCAGTGGTTTTTTCATTCAACACTCTACCCCACCACCTTTTATTTCTTATTCTTATTTAATTTTATATTTTTGTTTTTATTTTTATAACTACATAAAATTACAATTATCGATTATAATTAAATTAAAATAAAAAAACACTTAACAATTTTTTTTTGTTTTTTGAAAAAACAAAATTTATTTAAATAATTTATTTTTATTTTCTTAACTTAAAATGC
>Ga0315914_1011240_pt1 | contig 10804 bp, 7 predicted proteins | sample MpolenodulesMG_FD_203920 | JGI IMG/M metagenome (GOLD analysis project Ga0315914, IMG submission 203920) | Medicago polymorpha root nodule microbial communities from Los Angeles, California, United States - elongated nodules | ecosystem: Host-associated > Plants > Roots > Nodule | place: USA... | reverse complement strand
TTTTTCGAAAAAGTGTATCTCAGATTGTTGTGTTTTTTACAGTAAACGATTACTCAAGTATGGTAATCGATTTTTATCTGCCTTTGTGCGTGATATCCTTGATCGTAAATAGTCAATGATTGAAAACCTATTGATTTTTTCTCTATTGCGTATTGACGCTTGTATCTGTCATACTAATTTAAATTGGAAAAATTTGTTGTTCTTAAATAATTGTATTTATTTGTAATAAAAAGAAAGATTGTATTTAATCTGAAATTTTTTGGTTAAGCATAAAACCTTTTATTTTTGTGGAGTTGTGATATGTAAAATTGTTGTCATTCACTAATAATTTTTTTGGATGTGTAAAATTATTGTCACTCACTAATAATTTGTGATATGTAAAATTATTGCTATTCACTAATGATTTGTGATATGTAATATGTAAAATTATTGTCATTCACTAATAATTTTTGAAAATAAATTTGCGTATTTTTTAACAGCGTATTCATTGCACTTAATGGTCATCCGTGCATCAGCAGGGGTCACACACTAGTAATAATACCAAGAAGCTCCGCATGCAAAACTGAACACAATTTCTCCACCTTTAGAACAAAATTAAACCCCCATTTTTGTTTTATCTCTTTTATATATCTATGTCTTATCTTATCTCTCATCTCTCTCCTACTTTTCTCTCATGAAATATATTGAAATTGATAATTTAATATTAATACCCTAAAAGTAGGGGTTTCATTTCATTTCCCTCTTATGGATCCTCTACTTAAGGTTAGTTTCTACTTTAATTTAGTTCAAGTACGTCTCTTTTTATAATTTAATTATTTTAGTTTTTTAAAAGTAAAAAGAATAAAATTGATCGGATCATGTATTTGTCAATCGATTAAAGTAAAAGTACTTCATATATCAGGTGAATCATAATCAGTTCGATGCAGTTCAGTTGTTGAACATCACTGTCAAGTTTATATTGGTTTAGAGGTAGTTATTTAATCTTAATGAGCTTGAGGTAATGTTGAATAAAAGCTTAAGAGGTTGCAAGTTGACCAAATAAAAATGTCACATAACCACTTTCTAAATATTTGAAAAACAGTTAGAATACAATTTTGGAGAGAGAAAATGAATATAGAAGTTAAAATTAATGACGGCTTAAGAGTTGATCTAGCAAAATATATGGATAAAATTTACTTTTTGAAAAATAGAGATATACAGAACATGGTCAATTGATGGAAAATTAGCAGGAATGGTAGATTATAGCATAGAACTAAAAAAAAAAAAAACTCTCCCTCTTCAATAAGTTGACTTTAGTTTTCTATCTTTAAATTTTCTTTTTCATTTTTTTCATTGGGATAGTTTTAGGTCAATTTCTGACTTATAATTATAATTTCTTTTCTTCTCTATTTCAATCTAAATAAGTCATTTTCACATAAATCTAGTTTTTTTTTTATTTCGTCGTCTGAGTGCAACGTTGTGTTGTATGTCCTTGTTAAATAGTCCCACATCAAGCGAGGACAATCCTTAATTCACAAGCCAATTTTGTTAAGTTGTGTAAGACCCAACCATAATTTCAAATATGATATCATAGCCTCCTTTCAATATTAATTGGACTATCCACCATTTATATGAACGCTTCAGATGTTCATTACTGGGTGAGGGGTATGTTAGATAGTTTCAAATCAGATAAGAGATGGTCTGCCAATGTGTTTATAAGTGAGAGTAATCTTTACTTCACAAGATAGTTTAGTGCAGTTGTGTAAGACTCAACCATGATGTTTTGTGGGATTGCGTAAGGCTCAACCACAATTTCAAAGATAGTATCATAGTCTCCTTCAAGATTCATCGGAGCATCCATCATTTATATCCACGTTTCACGATTCAAATGTCCAAAACTGGGTGTGAGGTGTAACACCCTAAACCCTTAAACCGATAAATACGTAAATAATATAATCATTCAAGAATTTAGATGTTACTTCTTCAATATCCTTATCAACATGCACAATTAATTTTTCAAAACGCGCAGCGGAATATTATCATAATATCTCATCAACACATAAAATCTCCAAAATAGCCATGTCACATGTACCATAATACATCACCAATAAAAATCTCAAATCTCAACAAATTGAGTGATAAATCTCATAAAAACATGATAAATAAACGACAAAAGACCGACACCCGAATCAGAGCCCTAAACTAAGACTCCAAAGGAAAGCGACGAGGTAGCTCCAAAGCTAGTCCTCAAGCATACCGACAAGGCAAAGGCAAAACAACTAATCCTGCAAGCCGTCTACCCATTCAAACAAATAGGCAGGCAATCAACCAAACGACCACTAGAGGTTAGATAACACTCCACATATAAGATATAATCAAATGAAAGTAAAACGACACATATTTAATTTCAAATGATTAATAAACACTTAATTAAATCATTCACAATGAATTCTACATCATTATTAATCAACAAACATACAAGCTTAATACTACAACATGTATACTTTTACATCTTCATATATTCACTAAATTTCACCAAGTACATAAATCATCAAGCACATAAATCACCAAGTATCACCAATGCACGTAATCACCAAGCACATAGTCAAATATGACACATTTCATCAATTATCAATTGTATGCAATGCCCCTAGACACGACTCAAAGAAAACAATAATGTTTCAAAATCATATGTTTGCATAAAAGACGGACAACTAACCACGTCATGACATTCATCATATTAAACACTCAATCATCGTTGATTCATTATCATCTAACATGAATACCATCCATTTACAAGTTTTGAAATCATAAAAACTCAATTTCGGTAAAGTTCGTCTATTTCCCACAAAACACCAATTTTCAAGTATTTCACCGAAATAATGTTTTCAAGTGTCAACAACCTTTCACAACATTCCTACATGTTAACTAATAGTCCAGAAGTTTAAACATAACATAGTCTCTTCACAAAGTTCGCTTAAAGTTCCAATTTTGCCAAGTTTGTCTATTTTTGATTACTTTTCAAAACCAATTCATTTTCAAATCAAGACCAAGTTAAACAACTCATGAAAGTCCAATTATACTTCAATTAGACATAGTTAGGTGTTTCGAACTCATAGGGATACTTAAAAGATCCCAAAAACACAAAAAATCGGGTTTTCGAACATCTGTTAGATGCGCATGGTCGTGCGGCCATCACACACAGTCTGTGCGCCCCACACGCACGGTCGTGCTTGACCTGCATGACAGATTTTCCGATTTTTGCGTTTTCGCCATTTCGCGCGTAAAATTCCGATTGTTGATCCGATTTTGATTCTGTTTTCTCCTACGCGTTCCAATCACCTAAACCTATCGCATTCTACCATAAAATCATGTTTTCCTATCACAAAAAAACTTATCCCAATTTCCCCCAAAATCGCTTATTTTCGAAAAACACTTAAAACGACTTTTTACATCAAAACCCAATTATCTCCCAAACAACCCCATACCCAAAACTTATGATTCAAAATAGAAAATCCATTCATGTTAATTCATCACAACAACATCACCAATTCACTGTAATTCACCAAAATCAAAATTTTCAATTTGTGACCCACTTTCACAAAAACTCATCAAACACAACAACTTAATCACAACAACACATATAGCAATACCCAAAGTATGAATTAGCATCAACAACATATTCCAAGAATAAATTCATGAATTCATCAACAATAACAACATCATTTTTCATCATTTTAAGCTAAAACTTCAAAGTTAACAATTCAACATAATTAAACCATGAAATTTAAGCTCCCACAACAAGATTTCATTACATTTCACACTCAAATTTATCACATAATCATGAGCACGAAAATCATTATTCAAAATCATAAAAAAATCATAAATCATACAAAATGATTATGACCCAAAAGTGAAAAATGAGATTTCTAGCTTATTTGAGTAAAAGAATCTACCCCCTTACCTCAAGGCTTCAAATCCACTAGTTTAGGCTTTACTCTCCCTTCTAGCTCTAGCTTCCCTCTTCTCCAAGCTATCCTCTTCTTTCTCTATTCTTCTCTTCTTTCTCTCTCTACCTCTCTAAGTTGTGAATGAATGGTTCAACCTAGTTTTCTCTTAAGAGTTATGAATATATATTCCTCCTTAATGAGCTTAGTTATTACAAACCATAATGTGCTTAAAACTCTCACTAATATATTCTAAAAAGTTAGAATTCTGCTCTTCTCCCAACAGTTTTTGCTCGCTCCCAACTGAATGAACGAAAATACGCTTGCGTGAGTTAAATCACGCAGCGTGACTTAAGTCACGCTGAAAAACAACAACATGTGTAAATCCAGTTTGCCTCCATATCCATGTTGATCAATTGATCGATAGAGGCTTTGTTGTGTTTTTAGAGATTTTAGCTTCCTTGGTTTTGTCTTTCGTATTTGGGGTTTACCCCTCTTTGTTAAAAGAAAAACAAAAATACCTCTAAAGATGCATATGAATTCTCTCGATCTGTTGTCATTGATATACAAGTCCAACATGACTATTCCAATTCATTTTTTCCTTCAAATGATAACAATTACATGGGTTTTACGGTTGATGATTGGCAGGTGATTCATCGGAAGAAGAGAGAGGGAAGAAAAGAACCAAACTGATGTTTTTGTTTTTCAGCTTGACTTAAGTTACACTGAGTGACTTAACTCACGCAGGGTCATTTCCGTCCGTTTAGTTGGGAGAGAGTGATTTTTGTTGGGAGAAGAGCAGAATTCAAAAAGTTACTACTCATTAATCCGCTAAAACACCGAATAATTATCATCTAAAAATAATTACCCAACTCACTAGTAACTTAGTAAAAATAATTATTCTCACTAAAACACCAAAAATAACCTTCGTAATAAAATTACTAATTTATCCTTACTCGCCAAATGACCATAATACCCCTTAGTCTTAAAAATGATTAAAATACCCTTCTAGGCCAAAAATCTACTAATCCCAAAACGAATGTACACAAAGACAAATAATCACATATAAACACGTATAAATACATATAATAAATAATTAAAATAACTCTAGCTAAAAACGGGCTGTTACATGAGGGGTGTGTTAAATAGTTTCAAAAAAAGAGATGGTCTGACAATCTGTTTATAAGTGAGGGTAATTCTCATATCACAAGTTGGTATTGTGAGGTTGTGTGACCCAACCATGATATTTTGTGGGATTTTGTAAGACCCAACCACGATTTCTAAGAGTCATCTTGTGCGGTGTTATTAGATATTCCGTCTTGATGTGACGTTCATTTGGTTTCTATTGAAAGATCAGGTATTTAATCAATGATTTGAGCCTCAACGTTGCAGATCTAGAGTCATGGTTATTCTGGTCACTTTAATCTTATTATATTATTTGTAGACATTTTACCGTTGTACGTTATTAACTTGGATGTTGTGAGTTTGTTTGCAGATCCATCATTTATGTTTTAATCGATACTAAATGATATACTCTATCCATCCTTTATTTTAAGTTTTATTTTAGTTTTTTTTGTCAAGCTTTTTAAGTCACAAATGTTATACACTTTAATAACTTATATTTTTATTCATTTGATTGTGGTCTCTTAATTTATAAATAAATGATAGACAATTTTATTCTGTAAGTTACAAAGGTTAGATACTTTAGTTTTTGAAGTACCAAGAGTTAGAAACATACAAAAAAGAATAAATTGTATAACGTTTGTAACTTCCAATCCATTTCAAGTTCTTTAAGCCATAAATTTAAATTTAAAACTAACGAAAATGATCAAAATGTGTAACGGAAAGAAAGTTAAGATACCAAAATAAATCAAAATTTAATTAGGGGACCAAATCAATACTAATTAAATAGTTAAGGGACGAAAATACTCCCTCCGTTTCTAAATATAAGCAAATTTTACTTTTTAGATTCATTTAATTAATGATATATGTGGTCTATATAAACCACATACATCATTAATTAAATGAATTTAAAAAATAAAATTTGCTTATATTTAGAAACGGAGGGAGTAGCAATTTAGCCATATATCAACTATGATATCCTATTGTTCATTAACATTCATTTTGCCACCTTATAAGCCACTGTGTCATTGAACCAAATTTTTAAACATCTTTTGTCCCCAAAAATCTCCATATTCTGTCCCTATTAGCAGAGAATGTAGTGCTGTGTAGCAGAATCAAGAATATATATAGAAACATCAAATGGTGAGACATTATATACAGCTTGTCTTAGTTGTTCAAGTGTGTTCAATTTGGGTTACACGTTACATAATGGTGATTGGTGCATCTCACATGCTTGGGATTACTTCACATTTAAATAGAATGTATAGTGTCTAACACAACTTAGACATTTAACAACTTGCTTCATATACTTCTACATATTATTGTTTGCTTCCAATCATTAATGATTATGATAGTTCTATTCTTCAAGTCTAATTTCGGCTCATAATTAGCTGGTCCTTTAAATAATCTAGCTGGACTTTATATTAGCTACTCTACGTCAGATAATTTTCCTTTAAATAAATCCTAACTTTAAGGAGAATCAATTTTAGTGGCAAAATCAATTCTAGTGAACAGCAACCAAACATGTCACAATCAATTCTACACCTCCAGAGTCAATCAATTATGGTCCCTCACATAGTTCTTTCAAACATGGATACATGTTTTCTGCAAAGGGACATATCCTCCTTTTCCTTATGTGAAGCATTGATGTTGCTTAATAACCACATTATCACAAGCTTGCCTTCAGTCAATTCTATATGTAGTAGCACTGACACTTCATGAGTGTTCGACATCAAGATGACACTAACATGTGTCATAGGGCATTTCTATTTTCTCAAATGATTACCAGTGTCTACATGTCAATGTTTTGTGTGCTCGAGTTATGAATGCTTCAAAGTGCTTGAATTCTGTCAAAGCTCAAATATTTCCGAGAACCCCCTCCTGACCCCCATTGGTCCTTGAATGTGTCTTTCACTGACATAATTTGTTTCCTAAATATGTTTTCCGTTAGTATAGGAACTTCATCAGTGAATTTAGTGTCCTCAACTACATACTGATGGTAATCTTAGTATCATGTTCACTCGCTGCATATTCAAACATGCTATGGAAACTTCAAGAGGATCTAAATCCTTTTCCCATCCATAATTCCAGTACCAAAGATTCAAACTCTTCCATAATGTATACTAACATATACAAATTCAACTACAGTTACTCCGATCCACGAAACACTATAGTACTATATCCATCTAACCTTACAAATTTGTTCCTATCAGAAAAATCAATATACCACTCCCATTCCGTATATTTGACACACTGTTCTGTTATCAAGCAATCCATCAACAATCGATGAACAGCTAAATCACCACGATACATATCTGGAACAATAAATTTCACGCCATTAAGCAATCGAAGATGAGGAAAAAAACTAATAGTTGAGAACTCCATGTATCACCCTTGACTTACAATGATAGATTTAGATTCTCTAAATTTCAAAACCTCTCAAGTAAAAGTATTTTTGTTCCTGTCGAAATTTTTTGTTTTTATAGTAGTGCTCGAGTCCTGCCAAAAACATTCCAAGAACTCAGGATCCCCATTTTCCTGAAAGAAGAGATCCAACAAAAAAGCTCATAGTCACTAAAATATAACCACACCTCAGCATTTTCCTATGCAGCTACCCAAAAACAAATTACGAATTCATACAAGGAAGTGATCCTAAACTATTTTCGATATCACTAAACTGCATTTTGATCCTCCATACAAGGAAGTGAATCTGAAGCAAAGCTTAAAGGAAAAAGATGGTTTGGCAGCTTGGGGAATGCACGTTTGTATAAATTCATGCATACGGTGTCGCGCTGTTCAAGAACCCCGTTGAGAAGGCACTTCATTGCTCCTGAACAAACAATAGACAAAATAATACCATCAGAATATAATATAATTATATGAATGCAATATAATCTGAAATATAATTAAACGACCTTGAAAGATACACGGTAAAGATTTCTAACATAACATACCGTGTGTACCAACCGGTTCTTTAATTCGGCCACGAAGACTGCGTTTGGTATAAATTTCTACAGGCTGCAATTACCACCCACATTAAGAAATCTTGTTAGTGTGATTACTGAGAACAAATTAATGTCGATTCTATCCAATTCATCAAGGAAAAAAAGTAATGATTTCAGAAACTGGGTACCGTTTTTTCTTACCTTAAAGAATTTAACATCCTCTGGATTATAAAACATGTGTTTCACATAGGCTTTACGTTTTGACACTCTTTGGGGGTAGCTGCACCACAAAATGTTTAAAAGCTATCAGTAAAATAAAAAATTATTGTGGATTGTCACAAATGCAATAACTCTGAAACGACAATAGTTAAATATTTGCCAGAATCAGTATTCAAAGGCGTCAACCAAAAGTAATACGAGGGTTAAAAACAATATTTTTGTTGAAGTAATAGGCGTTAACAATATAGAAACATAGGTGTTGTTAAACAGCGCTATAATGTAGCAGAATTTGAGTAAATTTCCGCAATACTCTATTTAGTACAAAATGTAGTCAAATGGCGGCTATAGTGGCAGTACAGCACTGCAGTGTAGCAAAATTTGAGCAACACAATATTTTTCACTATCTTCAATTGACAACACATGCTAACAGATAATCTAAGATATTCTAAAATAATTTTGATATATATTGAAATATTTTCGTATCTAACGGTTTTCAATTGATGAGTCGTGGCAAACATCAACAAACATACCCTGTCAAAATAACGCGCTTCAGGATTATCCTATCTCGATCAACAGTTTTCATTGAGCCCAAAGCAGCTACTGTTGGAGCAGCATCCTCTCCAGCTCTCTTGAGGATTATTGTAGGAAAGGGAGAAAATGAAATTGGTGCATAAACCGAAGCAATTGAAAAGCGTCCAGCACGGAGAAACCTTTCCATCTTGTTCTTGTCTGCGTTTTTGAATTCGCATGAGAAAATCGGCCTGCAAAATTAGTCACCATTTCTTATACTTTGTTTTCCTAACAAGATCTATTATGTAATGGTTGTTTAAATTGAATACCATACCTGCAAACAAATTGCCGAAACCCAACATGAAATATTAACTCTTCCTTGGATTTGATGGGTGCATGATACGTTTCATGCTTCTTAACACTACAAAACATGAGCGACTTTATTTCATGACATGTCTTTTGAATATTCAGAGGGCTCAATTTTTAATTAGTACGGCATGAAAAGCACTAACAATGAAATAGTAAAATGATAACTATACCTGAAATGAAGGACAGAAACTTCGTTTTCGTGTTCCAGCAGACCACATGCTGTAACCGGTTTTGTCTTTGCGAGTATACATAACTTTGAAGCAACATCGCAAGGTACTTCCATGATATGCAGCCTAATGTATGAGCCAACTGGAATACAGTCCTCGCTGTTTTCTCGTTCCATTTCTAAAGCTTTAGCAAGAACCTGTTTTTGTGTTCTCTTGAAACTATGATAATTATAATTTTTGGGATAAGCCTGGGGTAGAGATTCCTGATAAAATTAGAAATGTCATTTTTTTGCTGTTAATGGCAACGAATAATTAAAGAAAAACCAAATGATAAACATACCATAGGATCCCAAATAGAATTCCGAATAGACTTGAGTCCCTTATATTTTGCAAACCGCGTCCTAGCTGGGACATCCAATGGTGTATCCACTTCATCAGGAAACTCTACAACAACAGACATATATCAAACAACAAATCATCAAATACAATACAACTGCAAATCATCCATGGACAGGCACATTCCATGTCACCCATGGCGAAATTTCCAACAAAGTGCAAGATGTAGGAACCAGAAAGTATAAATTGAAATACAAGGTTTACTTTCAACTTTAGACACAAAAGGACAACATGAGAACATAAAATAAAAAAATTACCCTCATCTGCAGCATGAGCTTCTTTAATTGCCTTGAGTTCATCTTGTATCTTCTTTTCAGTCATGTCATCTACTTCCTAAAATCCAACAAAAAATAATCATGCATTAATGACCGGAGGCTATCCAATTATGCCAAAGGTTCGATGACAAGACAAAACACTTCAGTATTGAGTTGTTAGAAACTCACCATCATTGAAACATTGTCACTTTCTTCCTCAGAATCTTCATCATCATCTTTGATGCCACAGTCTGACTCCTCTTCATCGAATTCATCCCATGCAGACTGAAAATCAAAATAAAGGCCAGAAACTTATTATTTCCATATTATATAATACCTCTGAGGCTCTGTCTCATTATAAGTGTTTCATTTGAAACATTTCAATGACTTGTTATCTGTCATTCAATTAAATAGTCCACCGAACTATTTCACTACTAATATGTGTATTTTTATACTATACACACACTATTTTACTATTGAATTCAACATAACTACTCATTTTCCTATGACATGTGCATTATCTTAAAAAGACGTATAATATGAGACGTAGGTAGTACCTACTTGGTAAGCATAAATATGACCGAAAACATCAGGAAAAATAATCAAAATAATAAGGGCGACAAAAATCTTTCAGAAATAAGTGTATCAAGAAAACAAGCTCAAACCTGATATTCTGAAGTTCCCGGAGGAAGTTTTCTCTTTCTTGTTTTCTTTTGCTTATGATCTTCATCAGCCTTTGTACCATCCTCCGCGTCCTTTCTTAATAGATGATCCTCACTCGACAGCTCGAAAGCGGATCAGTACAAACCCACGTGATCCGTATTCGCTTACGTACCAGGCGTGCTTCGTCGTACCCTGACTACTCCTCTTTCACTGGCTTCTACTTGTCTTTTACT
>Ga0315914_1011239_pt1 | contig 10805 bp, 15 predicted proteins | sample MpolenodulesMG_FD_203920 | JGI IMG/M metagenome (GOLD analysis project Ga0315914, IMG submission 203920) | Medicago polymorpha root nodule microbial communities from Los Angeles, California, United States - elongated nodules | ecosystem: Host-associated > Plants > Roots > Nodule | place: USA... | reverse complement strand
GCCATAATCAGAACCCGAAGCCTTACAGGTGGACGAAATCCGCACACGACATCCTGGCCTCCGTCAAACGTTTCTGCCAGAAAGTCCAGGACTTATGACACGAATTTCGGATTCAGATGACTAGGCCGTAAACTCATAAACACGGTTGCGGGCGGCTATTCGGCTTCACGACGATTTGTTAGTCTGCTCACATGGATAGACGAGCGACTCTTTCTGCACTGATACAACTACATATTCCGTTACCGGACCTAGAGGTTGCGCTGGCCGCGTTTGATTGGGACGCAGAACCAGTCGTCACTCTCAGACGGTCTGATATTGTCGCCATCCTTCATCGATTTGCCTCTGGCGAAATCGATGCCGTTACGGTGGAGAGTTGGGCAAATAAGATTGAAAGCAGAGAGGATATTCTGTTCGAGCCCGGGCACGAAGAAATCGTCGCAGCAGCTCTACACGACCTCGCGAATCCCGTTCTTCAGGGTCAATTGTATGTCATCGCGCCGGAAGTACTTGCCATGTTGAATCGACGGGCAAGTGCCGGAAACGTCTAGGATTTTCGAATCAGAAGACATCTTAATCTGGTTTCCATTCCCGCATGATTTTGATTCAATGAGGCTTTGATTTGGAGGCCTCGCATGACCCGTCGTCGCTTCGACCTGACAGATTTCGAGTGGTCGATCATTCAACCGTTGTTGCCGAACAAAAGCCGTGGCATGCCGCGTGTTGATGACCGGCGGGTAATCAATGGCATTCTGTGGCGGTTTAGAACTGGTTCGCCTTGGGCGGATGTGCCGGAGCGATATGGTCCATACACGACCTGCTACAATCGCTTTGTCCGATGGAGAAAGGCAGGCGTTTGGGATTATGTTCTACGCGAGGTCGCCAAGGCCTTCGACGGTGACATCGTGATGATCGACAGTTCCTGTGTCCGTGTTCACCAGCATGCGGCGACGGGAAAAAGGGGGATCGAGACGATGGCTGCATGGGACGTTCCCGTGGCGGCCTGACCACAAAGATTCACGCCGTCGTCGATGCCGATGGCAGGCCGATCGGCGTCGATCTGACGGCCGGGCAGGCTCACGACAGCCGAATGGCAGAGCCTATGTTGAGGGACATGCGCAACGGCACAATCCTATTGGCAGACAGGGCTTATGACACCAACTCTCTTCGAGAGCTCGCCAAAGAAAAATGTGCTTGGGCAAACAGCCCGGCGAAACAAAACCGAAAAGAAAGCTTCCCCGTCAGCTCCTGGGTCTATCGTCAGCGAAATCAGATTGAGCGCTTCTTCAACAAACTCAAACAATTCAGAGGGATAGCCACCCGCTATGACAAAGACGCCCGGAACTTCCTCGCAGCCATAAAGCTGGTCGCAACACGCATCTGGATCAGGTCGTTATGAGTCCACGCCCTAGAGACACACGCTCTCACGCCGCGACTGAGCTCCCCTCATGCCAGCTCTCACGGAGAACCCGGGATCCTTCCACCCTTCTTCCCAAAGGATCTATGGGCGGCCAGATCATTCTTGCCCTTGCGGGAACTGCTATGCCAAGCCCACATACGAGTTTCGTTTGCACGACACATCTTGGTAATTGGCTGCTGAGTAAAGCACGGTCAGGGTTAATGCCAGGGGATTGGCAATGCGCTATGGCCGCCGCAATAAACGGCGACCACCGGGTAAGTATGTTAGCGCATGGTCCGGAACGCCGCCCGAACTTCCTCCGTGAAGATTGAAGGCTGCTCCCATGCGGCAAAGTGGCCGCCGTTCGGAACCTTATTGAAATAGATGAGGTTGCCAAAAGCCCGCTCAGTCCAAGATTTTGGAGCTTGATAGATTTCTCCCGGAAAGACACTAACTGCGACGGGAACAGAAGGTATCTTTTCAAGCGCATTGAAGTTGTTGGTGTGGTCTTCCCAGTAAATCTTGGCAGACGAGGCGCCCGTCTCAGTAAACCAATACAGCGAAATGTCATCAAGCATTTCGTCGCGTGTCAGGACCTTTTCGGGCTGCTTGTTGCTATACGTCCACTCAGCGAACTTGTCATACATCCAAGCGGCCATTCCGATCGGCGAATCTACGAGCGAATAGCCAATTGTCTGAGGTCTTGTGACCATCATTTGTGCGTACGCGGCGCTACCACGATAGAAAATCGCGAGCTTGTCGAAACATGCACGCTCCTCATCGGTGAGATCAGCGGGTGCGGGAGCTCCGGCGGCCAGAATTGGCACGATCTCTTTGGGAACGATTGCGGGCATGTTGAGGTGAATACCAACAAGACCAGGAACGTTCTGGTGCGCCATGCGCTGAGAGATGACCGATCCGCAATCACCGCCCTGAGAGACGAACCTTTCATATCCCAATCGGTTCATGAGCGTGCCCCAGGCGCGACCGATATGGTCCGAACCCCAGCCGCGGACGTTCGGCTTTCCCGAGAAGCCAAAGCCAGGTATCGACGGAACTACCAGATGGAATGCGTCCTCCTCTGTGCCACCATGCGCGGTGGGATTTGTCAAGGGATCAATGACTTTGAGCATCTCCAGCACTGAGCCGGGCCAACCATGCGTCATAATCAGCGGCAGGGCGTCTTCGTGTTTTGAGCGGACGTGAATAAAGTGAATGTCGAGGCCCTCTATTTCTGTAATAAACATTGGCAGCGCGTTGAGTTGTGCTTCGACTTTTCGCCAGTCGTAGCCATCTGCCCAATAGTCGACGAGACTACGCAGACGATCGAGCTGGACTCCTTGGGAATCATCTGCAACGTTCTCCCTTGCGGGCCAGCGAGCCACGGCAAGCCGCTGTCTGAGTTCCTGTATCGCGCTGTCGGGAATATTGACTTTAAAGGGTCGGATCTCGTCCGCCGCACTACTGGCAGCAAACGACATGGGGGGCTTCAACATGGATGCCGCGCTGAAAATCGCGGCAGCCGCCAGAAAACCGCGTCGGCTCAAGGAATTAGGCGACATAGAAAGACTCCATTTGAGTTAAAAAACGACTCCCAAGCTGTGCTCTCCAGATGTATCGCCGATGTTCAACAATCAACGCAGAGTTGTATCTTCGCATGTCTCAGCAACGGCTGCGTACATTGCCTGACAAATTCCAGTACTGGGTTCAGAGAAGCCCTTCGGAAAGGCCGAAGGATCGCGCGGCCAATGCAATGCTCGACGCTGGATCAGTCTCATCGTCGGGATGGCGCTCAACTTCGCTTGGGCGCCTTCGGCATCTCCGACGGAATCGATGCAGATCTCGAAAATATTGCGTACCTCCGGTTCAGCGGGATCTGCCATGACCGCTCAGTCTAATCCGTTCCGCCTCCCCGGCCATATCGCACATTCGGAGCCTTTACTGCGATTCGGGTCGCCAGACCCGCGCCACTTTGCGACTCACCCATGGAAGCCTTCCACGTTTCGGACTATCGCCTGAAGAAGCTGTCGGCCTGTCGCCAATCCGATTCGCATCGGTATGATCACACCTGCAGGCTGGAAGACCGGCTCATGGCGCAGATGCGTGAGCTCGAGCAGCAGCATGAATCGCGGGACTGCAAGACATATCTTCCCTCTTCGAGCGCTTCGAGTGGATTTTCTGCGTTCGCCTCACACGCGGGGCAAAGGAACCGCAATCACGCTTTCTGACGCACTCACCCGCGTGACTTGCACTCCGTAACCTGAGCGGCGCATTCGACGGCATCGTCGTTCTATTGCGAGAGCTGGCGACCGCCTTTTCGTGGTCGGGCACCGCCATCATTGGCATCGACTGTGCCTTGAAAGCAAGGTGGAGCACCTGATAACCGCTTCGCCATCTGCAGCCAGGTATTCGGTGCGAAGGCTCTGGACTTGTGTTCGTTCGTCTTCAATGCGTTCTGACGCGGAGAACGTCGAACTCGTCCATGTGCAGCAAAATTGCAGCTGGAGCGGATATCTCATCTCAGCCCCTCAGCATCCGCATGGTCGCAGCACTGCATTTCAACGCGGGCTACATGAGACTCTGCTCTGGGCACAGGGCAATCTCCGTGTGATTGCGGATGGTAAAGACTATTACAAGGAGGATAAGGGCATGCCCAAACCTACCTCGCTCCGCACTCCTACGCGGTACGCCTGTTCATGTGACTCGACTCGTCATTAACAACGTCGGTGCATAACCACACTATGGATGTTGGCGTGCATGGCGCTGTCGCGCTATCTCGGAGATACGCTTATGACGGCGTTCCGATCACGGAATTTGTAAGCCCACGCAGCCTGCCTTAGTTGCACGAATTTTAGCAGGTGACCTGCCGGCGCTTGGGAGTACGCAAGTGCGCTTCAAGGTGATCGGGAAGGTGCTGCATCACATACGTTCCGCCGCCGCGGCGAGGCCTGCAGCGTCGCGTACTCCAGACTGATAGGCACCAATCAGCCTCGCTGCGAGTATTGCAGCCTCCTCGGACTTCAGTGGTAAGGCCCGCAATTGCAGTTCGTTAAGGAAAATGCCTTCGATCAACTCGAGCTCGTCAGGCCCTAGTGGATCAAGGGTGGAAACTCTTTGGGGTCTCATTAGCTCTCCTCCCGGGACTGGCGACCGCCTCGGGGAAAGTCTACGCGTCTTTGTCTACATGGCGAGTCAATACTGCGCCCCGAGGACAAAGCGTCCGGAAACGTACGTTCACCGTCGGATTGGAGACGACTGGCCTTTCAGAATGCTGCTGCTTGCACATAGTCGATGGGCAGCCGGCATGCTAGAGTTATGTAACATGATCCGCAATTTTTGGCAGAAAGATGCCGACTGAGCCGCGGCACCCGGCTCCCATTGAGGGGAAGGCAATGGCGATTCCAGTCCAAGCTGCGGTTGACAACCAGTTGTTGGACTTGCTTCCGGAGCCCGACTATAACCAGATTGCTCCTGACCTCGCCTATGTCAAAGTGGCTAGGGGCGCTCTTATTGCTAAGGCCGGCGCCCCCATAGACCATGTTTATTATCTCACGTCCGGGGTTGGCTCCCTGGTCGCCTCGACGCCTGAGGGCAACAAGGCCGAGGCGGGCATCTTCGGGAGTGAAGGGTACATCCCGACTTCTGCTGCTATGGGTGTGGAGCTCAGTGTGCACGACATCATCATGCAGATCGAAGGAAACGCCTACCGCATGGAGTTCAACGCATTCCGGAAGTGGATGGATCGCAACCGGAACTTCTCCAGGGTGATGATCCGATGCATTGAGGCCTTCTCGATTCAGCTTACCTACACTGCCATTTCCAACGCGTTGCACGGAGTTGACGAGAGATTAGCCAGGTGGCTTCTGATGTGTCACGATCGTGTATCAAGCGACGAAATTCCTCTGACGCACGAGTTTCTTTCGCTGATGCTTGCGGTTCGCCGTCCAAGCGTCACAACGTCGCTCCACGTCCTTGAAGGCAACGGTTTCATTCGCTCGAACAGGGGCAACATCATTATCCGACACAGGCAAGCCCTCGAAGAGTTCGCCCGGGATGCCTACGGCAAACCGGAGGCGGAATACCACCGACTTATGACTGGGCTCTTCTGAACCCGCGAAGATACGCATCCCGCCCGCCCTGCTGCAAAATATTCTTGCCGTCGCCAGCCACCGGCAGTTCTGCCGCAAAACATCAAGCACAATCGCGTCCTTCATCAGCAGGACGTCACCCTGACCTCCAAGACTGCCAGGGTCCCGTACGTGCCCGAGAAGGATCGCTATATAATTACAAAGCTGTCTCACCGGTTCAGCCTATTGGAGCTAAAGTTCGGCTTCATGAGACGATCAGAATGTCTGAAGGGCGCTGGCGAAAGGAGGTTTCAAGTTCGAGATCAAGTCGACGTCCTTCTATCTCGGCCGGCGCAAGCTGATTGCAGACCTCCGGGCAGCACTGCTCCAATGGCAAGACAAGCTCTTCATACCGATGGCCGACCCAGCGATTTATCCCGTGTACTTCCATCTGCCCGCAAACCGAGGCGACGAGCTGGAAGAGCAGGTCACCATCTAAGTGCGCACTCCACGTTCGGGAGCGGCATCACTAAGCATCAGCGCGCGGAGCTTGATCTGCACCCAGTTGAAGGAACCTTTCAACAAACAAGCGGTTTAAAGAGCGTTCCTATTTCAGACGGATGTTCTCCTCTGAATGTTGACTTAGTGGACAGCACAAGTCGACCAACTGCAGCGCTCCTTTTAGTCTACCGGGAGCGCTGCCTTTCTTCGCGGATCTTAGCTTGCGACAGGTGCATGCGGAACGATGCCTTCGCGGCGCGAAACCATGTGGCGCGGATCCGCGGTGCGGTGGTGGCCAAGGAATCGAAACTATGTCGCCGATCTCGAGGCAATCAGCGCCGAGGCCGTGGCGAACAATTTCATAAGAGGATCCGGCGAGTTCTCGCCGCTCGAAGCACCCGGCCCATTCTGTACAGGCCGTGCGCGAACTTTGCCGAGAGCGTCGTCTCTGCGCGGACCAAAGAAGCTTGGAGTTTTCGAGCGCCAGGCGGGGCCGATAGCTGCCGGCCGAAAGGTTGCGTAAAGATCGATACTCGCCACACTGGGAACTGAGAACTTGTAACCGACGTTTGTCGCACCAAAGGCGAACTAGCGCGATCTCGAAGGAAGAAAATGCGGAGCTGACAATGCACATCATCATGGTGGTACGGGTCATGTCGGCTCGGCCACTGCTGCGAACCTGCTGAAGCGCGGAGAGGCGGTGGCGATCCTTACACGTCATGCCGACCGCGCCGGTGAGTGGCGCGCGCGGGGTGCCGAAATCATTGAAGCGAATGCGGAGGATGTGCCCTCGTTGTGCGCCGCGTTCCGGCGGGGCAGGCGCGCCTTCCTGCTCAACCCCCCGGCTGACACGACCAAGGACACGGATACTGTCGAACGGCGCACCGCCGCCAACATCCTCGCTGCTCTGGAGGGTTCAGGCTTAGAGAAGGTCGTCGCCGCGTCCACAGGCGGCGCACAGCCCGGAAATCGTATCGGCGATCTCAACGTCCTGTGGGAGCTTGAGGAAGGCTTGCGCCGGCAATCCATTCCGGCTGCGATCAACCGGGGAGCCTATTACATGAGCAACTGGGACGGCCTTCTCGATGTGGTTCGACGGGACGGCGTTCTGCCGACGATGTTTCCCGAGGATACGGTCATCCCCATGGTCGCGCCTCGCGATCTGGGCGAGGCAGCAGCCGAGCGGCTATTGTCTTCGGTCAACGACGTCGGGGTCTGGTATGTCGAAGGCCCCGAGCGCTATTCGCCACGCGATGTGGCAAGGGCGTTCTCCCTAGCGCTCGACCAACCGGTGAGGTTGGCCATCACGCCACGAGACCAGTGGAAGCAGGCCTTTCTCTGTCTTGGTTTCTCGGAACCGGCGGCCGCATCCTACACCCGGATGACCGAGGTCAGCGTCGATAGCGGATTCGACCTAACCGATGACCCCTGGTGTGGTTCGACATCGCTGGACTCCTACATTCGGGAGCTCGTCGCAAGATCGGGGACAGCCGAGGGTGGCTAGGCCGCTTCAGCCATGACACACGGGGGCAAATTTACGACCGCCCCCGATGATGCGCCTCAACAGCCTGCCTCGATTCCGGCGATCAGTTTGCGCAACAGCCCCGCGAGCATTTGCCGTTCCTGCGCGTCAAGCGGTTCGAGAAATCTCCGTTCATTCGCCATATCGGCTCTAAAGGCCTGTTCGGCGCGAGCAGCGCCCTCCTGGGTTAGTACAACGTGCACGCTGCGCCCGTCGCGCGGCGCTTTCTCGCGCCTGATCAGGCCTGCCTTCTCCAGGCGATCGAGCCGATGCGTGAGGCCGCCGGAGGAGAGCATCAACGAGGTGTAAAGCTCGGTCGGTGTCAACCGGTAGGGCGGTCCGGAGCGGCGCAAGGTGGCTATCACGTCGAACTCGCCACGATCGAGGCCGAACGCTGCGAAGGTCGCCTCGATGCTGGGGCCTATGAGGTTCGATAGCCGCTTGGCGCGCCCGAAGATCGCCATCGCTTCGGTGTCGAGATCGGGGAGCTCGCGCGCCCATTGGCCGCGAAGCCGATCCACATGGTCGGTGACGCTCTGCCCGTCATCCTCTGTCACTACGTCTGTCATGCCTGTCCCTGCCATTGAACGAACGCACGCGTGCCGTTCGCACAATGCAACATATCTCGACAAGAAGATAGGTGTCTTGACACGAAGATAGTTTTAGGAGAGATATCTTCTCGCAAAGATATTTTTCACGTTCTTCAGGAAGGGAGAATCCGATGCTTGCAGTCCTTCGCCATCAAGACCCGCAGCCGGGCGAAAGCCGCACCGTTCGCTTCGAAGGGCGGGACTACGGGAGCCAAGTATCGATCTTCCTCGTTGATGCTGATCCCGGTCGAGGGGTCGCGCTTCATGTGCATCCCTATTCGGAGACATGGGTCGTGAAGAAGGGAGAAGCCGAATTCACCGTGGGCGACGAGAAAACCAGGGCTTTGCCTGGCGATATTATCGTGGCCGCCCCCGATGTCCCGCACCGATTCGAAAATGTCGGCGCCGGCAGGCTGGAACTCGTCTGCATCCACCCCAATGAGACCTTCATCCAGGAATTCCTCTGAGAGGAATTTTAGAAAGCCGCAAGAAGAGGCGCATGCCCAAGATGGTATTTGTAAACCTGCCCGTGAGGGATCTCGCAGTCGCAACGCGCTTCTACGAGGCGATCGGCTGCGAGAAGAACCAGCAGTTCAGCGATCAGAACGCGGCCTCGATGGTTGGTCGGACTCCATCACCTTCCAACTGCTGGACGCACGACTTTTCAAGACCTTCGCGGCGTAGCCGCGATCGCCGATGCGCGTGAGACCGTCGGCGCCTCACTGCGCTGTCGCGCGATAGCCACGAGGAGGTGGATGCCATCACCGAGGCGGCCGCCTCCGCCGGCGGCAGGTCGGACGTGCGGGAACGCCAGGATACGGGGTTCATGTACGGCAGAGCCTTCGAAGATCCCGATAGCCACGTCTTCAAAGCAATGTGGGTGGATATCGAGGCCGCATCCAGCGAGATGTGTGAGTAGATATCGTCGATTCGGACAGGCTGCATCTGCGGCTTGTCGGTTTGCGGTTCGCTCGGATCATTCAAAACGGAAAGGACGCAAGTCTCATGTCTACGACTGCTGCTCTCTTCGGAATTCTCGGTGCTATCTTGATCGGCGCGATCAGTCCCGGACCGAGTTTCGTTCTCGTATCCAGAATAGCCATCACCGGATCCCGGCTCGACGGACTCGCTGCTGCTGCCGGCATGGGACTGGGCGGAGCCCTGTTCTGCATCCTGGCACTTGCGGGATTAAGCGCGCTGCTGCTCCAGGTTGAATGGTTCTACATGACCCTGAAGCTCATCGGTGGTGCTTATCTTGTCTATCTGGGCATTCGCATCTGGCGCGGTGCGGACGCGCCCCTTTCTGCCGATACGTCTGTCGTCTTTCAGAGAAAATCGGTTTGGCGATCTTTCACCTTCGCCCTCGTCACGCAGATCAGCAATCCGAAGACAGCTATCGTGTATGGAAGCATCTTCGCGGCCTTACTGCCGGCTTCGCCGCCGGATTGGCTGCTCCTATCCCTCCCGCCGATGATCTTCCTTGTTGAAGCTGCGTGGTATGCCGCCGTTGCGCTCGCGTTTTCCGCCAATAGACCGCGCGGGGTCTATCTCCATTTCAAAGAATGGATCGACCGGATCGCCGGCGGTGTCATTGTCGCCCTGGGATTGCGGCTGCTCACGGAGGGCTTGCAGTCGCAGAAAGCCTAGAGGCTGTCCAAGAAGCGCGGCTGCTGCGAAAGTCTGACATTCCGCAAGGTTGCGCGCGAGACTGGCGGCTTGGTGGAAAGTGAAGGTCTCTCATGTTCGAGCACCACGAAATCTCAATCTGCGATGATCAGGTCAGCTTCTGACAAAACATCCTTCTCGGGAGAGAGCGTGACTTGAAGTTCATGCCCTCGCCACGAGAGTGTCAGGTATCGAGCAGCTTGGCGAACCCGCCTGCGACCAAGCGAGCGCCCTCGAAGACCGCCTTTTCGCCATCCTCCGGCTGAACACGCGGATCGGCCAGCACGCGCGGCAGCAGGTCGTCGCGAGCGTCTTTGCTCGGCCACTCGGTCCAGGACAAAATAACGGTTTCTCCCTCTTTGGGTGGCTGCCGCTGCGTTGAAATCGCGGAGCTCGGCGCCCTGAACATCGGCTTGCGCGCCCTCGGCATGGAACTGCGTGCCATCCGTCGTCTCGGGATCGAGGATGCAATCAATCACACGAAGCGCCCCGTATTCGCGATAGACCTTGGCCATCCGCTGCGAGAACAGCTTGTAGGCATCCAGCTTGGCGGTGGGAACCGGAACAAGATAGCAGTCGAAATAGGACATGGCTTTCCTCGTCATCACATACATTGTTCATTCTGGTGGGCGCCCAGCGGCCTCAACTTCCTTCGATGCAATCGTCCACCACATCGGCCTCACCACAGTGAAGGCAAAGTCCTCTTCTGGCGCCCCGCCGCGATCTCCGCTCCGCAGACGAAGATGCGGCCCGCCGGCGGTGTGTCATCGAAAACGACTACGCTGGCGGCGGCGGTCCGGAAGGACGGTTGAAGACAGCAGAGCTGTAGCTGGTTCCGCCCGGGCGGGGTATCCGTGTGCTCCACTCGATACATCATGCGATCTCTTGAGCACCGAAGGATTGCATCGCAGCTCTCGATCTTCGGCAGGCATGCGCTCAAGCGCGTATGAGCATGGACTCGCCTGGAGCGGGCGCGGCATCCAAAGCTTCAGCTCCTGAAGTATCGTGTCGTCGCTTCCTGCATGCCTAGCCGTCGCACTCATGAAACCGTTCGGTGGCTGGCA
>Ga0315914_1011233_pt1 | contig 10808 bp, 6 predicted proteins | sample MpolenodulesMG_FD_203920 | JGI IMG/M metagenome (GOLD analysis project Ga0315914, IMG submission 203920) | Medicago polymorpha root nodule microbial communities from Los Angeles, California, United States - elongated nodules | ecosystem: Host-associated > Plants > Roots > Nodule | place: USA... | reverse complement strand
TTAAGAATTCCTTCTTTTTATTACTTCATTTATTCTTATATTTCAAATTAGCCTTCAGTTTAAGAATTTGAGTTTGGTAGTGAGATGTTGGTGTTAATGAGTTCTGGATAACAAGCTATATGTTACTTGTCTAAGGAAGTTTCCTGTTACGTTGTGTTAATAAGTTTTGGATAACAAGCCTTCAGTTTAAGAATTCTTTCTTTTTTTTTCTTTCACTGTATTTATTATTTATTCTTATATTTCGAATTAGCCTTCAGTTTAAGAATTTGAGAGATTTTGGTGTGTTAATAAATTTTGGATAACAAGCTAAATGTTACTTGTTCCAGTCTCAGAAAGCAGCGGAGACGCAGGATGATTATGATGATACCACAACCAACAACAGGGCTTTGAGTGAGGAGGTGAACGGAACGGCAGATGACGTGGAGGATCATGACGCCGAGTACAGGAGTGAATCCCGTGGAGAAGATGCAGGCCAAGTTGATGACGACGACGATGAGATTGATGAAGATTACCAACACCCTGGTGAAACATCAGTGGGGAAGAAGCTTTGGAAATTTTTTACAACATAACACTAGACCAGCTTTTTGTTAAAAGAGCTTTGGTTTGTGTTTTGACCTCATCAACTTTAGAGATGATGTCAGAAGTTGTCTTGTATTAACAACAACACTGGAATTAATAGATCTCTTAGTTATATATAACCATGGAGAGGTACTTAGGAAGGGTGATTGAATTTCTTTAGCATTTTCATTTCCTGTTTCTATGGATATTTTGTAAACCTTTTGGGTATTTGTTGATAAGTTTAGGAATTGGACAGTGTAGTTCCTAGTTTAGTGATTGGAATTGTAGCCACATCCTTTTGGAAATTGATTGTATCCTAATATTTGTTTGTATTTTGTCGCCTAGAATGTGATTGTTTGAATTTAATGAGGCTGCCCTTGTATCTCATGTGACTTGAGGTGGCAATTTGTGTTTCTAGATTTGTGTTCATTATTTTTTTTTACTGGTGAGACTTTTTTTTTGTCGAGAAATTTACTGGACTTGTGTTCATATTCATTTGTCTATATCATGAGCATAAATAATATAAACAAGTGTAACGACAGTTTTTTTGTTGTTGAAGTAGTTTAGTGGTTAGAGTTCACACAATTAAATTGTGAAGAAGTGAAGTGTTCGGGGTTCGAACCCCAACCTCTGCATATAACATGCAATATCCCTATCAATTGAGATAAGCTCATGGGGATAACGCCAATTTCTATTATCCCGATATTTAATGTGCATAAATAATTTATTTTTGAAATGTATCCGGTTGGTTAAAGGGGTCTCTACAAGTGGACGGTGGGATTGAACCCATTGGGTTAGTCAGTCCTTGAGTTAGATATGAGTTATTAAAAAAATAAATAAGTAGGGCAGTGAAGGGTTGTGAATAGTATGTACATTAACTTTTCTAAAGTAGTAATTGAATTGGTACTTATCACGCAAAGTGTTATTTTTGAATTTTTGAGTATTATTTCGTTGGCTACCTTAATAATATGCGTTCAATTCTCACTTTGTACCAAAATGTGCAAAGCTATAAAAAGAGAATGAGTAACATAATAAATTAGTAAGAGAATTTGTCTTAAACAAGTAGAGGATGAAAGAAACTTAGTATAGGAAAATTAAAACAAAAATCATGCACTTACAACAGAAGAAAGAAAATACCAATCTCAGGCTAATAAACTCTCCGTCAAAAAAGGCTAATAAACTCTAGCATTCTTCATTATTGTTGTTATTCTATTCAGCAATTTCTTATATAAGTTAAGAATAACAGATACTTCATCTTAACATAAAAAAATCAGTAACACTGCATAAAATTTACATGGCTCATCTATGAAATCTATATATCCTTCATATGGCTAATAACAGCAGTACAAATTTTCTCTGCAGAAGCTCCACATCATATTTAAGACGGTTCAATAACTTTTTTAAGAATTTGAATGATATGCACAGGTGATGTGAAAAAGTTTTACTACATCTCAACATTTGTAAGAATATTTTGAATCAGTGCTATGACATGAAAAACGGTAGTTATAGATTTTAGTGCAAAACTATTTCTCAATGACATTATATGTGCCCATAATTCAAGTTTTTAACTACATAGACATACTGGTTAACCAAGATTGTTAAAATCCTCAGTTAACACCTGGAATCATACAATTTCACATATTCAAGTATGAAATTTGAATCGACTCGTAGGTATACTCAAATCTGAGTAAACTCGAAAATCAGTTTACTCTTGTTAACCTGCCTCAGAACTTGTTGGAGTTGAACTGCCCAGTTGTTGTGTCATTCTACAATTTAAGTTCAAACCCGTTTCGACCTATCTTGCATGAGTCTTATCACAGTTTGGTGAGATAATTTACATAAGTATGTACTTTTTTTTAGCCGACAAACGAAGTGGAAAACAACTTTTAAAATTTACACTTTATTAGATGTCCATCCTATCAATATCTAACACTTTTAGTTGAGTTAAATCTTAAAAAAAAATTAGTATGACACTTTTTTTTTTTGGGTACAAAGTATGACACTTTATTATGGTTATTTGGTATTTTTTTTTGTTTTTAATTAAGGTGAAATTTTGAATTATTAATAATCCCTGAGCATGGGCGTGAGGGGCATCCACCAAAATACCATTTTTTCAGATACGTCAAAATTATTATTTTACTTCGTAGTTTTGTTTTTTGGTGGTGGCCGAGGTTCGAACCACGAACCTTGCATATATTATGCATTGTTCATTCCAATTGAGTTAAGCTCACGAGGACATTTTATTTCGTAGTTAATACTATATACATATATTTCTTTTTAACCCACATCGATTAATTCTATTGAAAAAATATTTTTAAATAACTTGATTATGATCGAATTTTTTGCAACAAAAAATGTTAGAAAAAATACATTTGAATAACTAAAATGATACAACTTTATTGATCCCTCTAATGCAGTGGCAGATAAATCGCATAAGCTTCAGCAGCTGCCGGATCCTTCTCCAAGTCGCCGCCACCGCAACACATAGCCATCCTTATCTCTGCACACAGCGCCTAGCCCCCCAGGTATTGTTATCTCTCAAACTGGCATCTGTGTTGATTTTTATGAAACCTTCAAATAGAGTTAGAATGTGTGTTATGGTTGTTCAAACATTTATGACCCATTGCATGCTGCTGATTGTTAATTTTATCACACGTTTTGTAATCTCTCATTGTCTGAATTGTGTCTTCTGCTTTTATAGATGCTATGTCCCTTTAATTTATCTTCATCCGAGTTAAGAATCATATTTCTTAACCAGTCTGTAAAATCATAGCTAATAGCCAAACCCTCCGATACTTCAAAATGGATGACGTACCGGTATCCTATCGTATCCAGCACCGATACTTGCCCGATACGTATCGGGAGAGTATTCTCTATAAGAGAGGAGTTCCAAGTTCCCTCCTCATTCCCTCCTCACCAAAACCTACAAATGGCCCTTTCAATCCTGTCACAAACGTTAAGGGGAATCCTGAAACAACTCATCACATACGTTGGCATTGATTGTATGACAGCCCTGATTAGAACTCCCCTACCAGAGAAAGAAAGATTTCTCTTTTTCCAACCTTTTAATTTAGTTCTGATTCGATCCACAAGGAATCTGAAAACTTGGCTTTTGGATCTACCAATGTGGGTAGGGAGCCCAAGATATTTGGGTATGTTATTGGAGATATGGATCGGTAGGAACGAGTGAAAAGTATTTTTAATACTGTGCAGCATATTTGTGCTGAAAACCATTTCTGACTTATCAAAATTGTATGTCTATGTAACGATTCTTGATATCATTCAGAACAAGCAATCAGCTATCACTGTTCAGTTTTGAGAGCAAGTTCCCAAAAATTGAACAAACAAGCAGAGAATTGGATTAACTGGTACTTAGATATTGTATAGAACAATGTTTTAAAAACCCAACTGTTCATCAAAGTTCGAACCGGCGAGACTTCTGTGTCATGGTTCAATTGCTTTAAACTGCTTCAACCAAAACAACTATTATCGAACCGCTCAAATAACTGAACTGTATACATTGCCGGTTCATGGTGCAGTTTAGTTTTTAGACGATTGGTATAGACTCGATTTATAGGTTAAAATATATGTGTTTAGTCTTTGTATACTTTGTATCTAAAGGAGTCAACTCATCGGTTAATTTTTTACTTTGAATTGAACTTGAAGTGATAGAATTCGCACATATAGTCTTTGTATGCTTTGTTTGAAACTCTCAAATCTCACATCAGGATATGAGGAACTAATTAAAGGCTTTAGGGTTTTAAACTGGAAATCGGAAAAAAAAAATTGTGAGGCTTTGTCTGCAATTCTTCATCCTACGTTTGCATTTTTGCTGTTTCATATTTTATTTCCCTGCTATTCAAAAATCACTTTCGTCTCGTCATTCTCTGTCAAGCCTCAAGGTACCCATCTTTCTTATATCCTTGTTTTTCAGAACTCGTTGAGCATATGTTTTCAAATGAGTTTGTAGGATTTTTTATGGTTTGTTTGTTCTAGAAATAGAATTATTTTTTGTTATTTTAGGTGTTGGATTTTGGACTACTAGATAGTTAATTGAGATAGCAACGTCTGAGAGATAAATTGACACACCTTGTTCAGATTAAAACCAATTTCAGTTACAAGGCTGAATCATCCATATAGTTACTGTCAGCTTTTTGAAAACCACCAGCCATAGGTGTAGAACCTGGAAATCCTTTTGCTTCGGCCATTTGAGCCTTAACCAGTAAAATCCAACCCTCATGTTTGTTTATGTAGTAGTGGTTATCAAATATCACTCATTGATATATGATTTTGATTGTGGTTGTTGCATATGGTTTTAATAAGCCTTAACGCCAATTGTTAGCATTCATCCTTGATGGCAGTACGAACTTGATCTCATATGCTGTGGCCACTGTTTTGGTTTTGGAGTAAATTGAAGTTCTAACCATATGGTTATTTTGTTTTCTATTGATTTTGGAATAGGTTTTTTTTTTGGTTCTATTTGTTTGTTATTTTATTTGTTGGTGTGAATCATGGTTGGCCAATACACTGGAAATTTGCATTTTATGAAGCTCTGGTTTGGTCTGTGTATCTTGTTAGTTAGCTATGCCAATCTAGCTGTCTTTTGATTAAACTTTGAATGAATTTTTTATTTGATTTTATGGTTTTAAAGAGATATTCTTTTGTAAGGTTTTTGGCTGAATTGTTCTTTAATCTTGTACAGGTCAATTGTATCTACTTGTCGTCAATACTGAGCTCTCTTGAAAATAACTGTATATCAAAACCTAAATATCCTTCCACCTTCATTTTACTGGAAACTGTGCATCAAATTTTTTTTTACTCGATGTTATTCAACTTTGAGAAATCTGCAGCCAAAACAATTAGAAAGGCACTCAGGCCTATTGAGGGATTAATCTCGTCATTTAGTTACAAGATCCCTTGTCTTCCTGTCTCGCACATTCAGAGGTTTAGTTACGTTAATGTGTACATGAAATGGAAAAAAGATTCATACTATGACTCGATTGAGCACATTCACCACTCTATTCAGCTCAAGCCCGTAATTACCCTTAAAAACTGCATTGTCGAGGATCCCAATGGATGCATCCCTATCTCTTCGGTATCAAAGAGGGGATTACAGTTAGACGTGCCTATGAAGGTTGCACGATTTTTGAGGCAATATCCATCCATTTTTGAAGAGTTTACAGGTCCTAAGCATAATCATCCTTGGTTTAGGTTGACATCTGAAGCTGCTGAGATTGACAGGGATGAGACAAGAGTATATGAAGAAAGTAGGGAGGAATTAAGATCCAGGTTGAAGAAGATGATATTGATGACGAAAGAGAATGTTTTACCTTTGAAGATAATTCAGGGGATGCAATGGTATTTGGGGTTGCCTCACAATTTTTTGCAGCACCATGAACAAAATCTCGATGATTCTTTCAGGTTTGTAGAAATGGAAGATGGACTGAAGGGGTTGGCTATTGAAAGCAGAGAGAGGGTTTATTCGGTAATGGAGGAAAATGCCATGGAAAAAGGTATGTACTATGACGGTTCACAGACGGAGGCGATTGAATTTCCTTTTTTTCCATCGAAGGCTTTAAGGATGAAAACTAAGATCGAAAATTGGCTTCATGAGTTTCAGAAGCTACCTTATATTTCACCATATGATGATTTCTCGAATTTGGATCCAAACAGTGACATAGCAGAGAAAAGACTTATTGGTGTTCTTCATGAACTTCTTTCCCTATTTATCGATCATTCAGCAGAGAGAAGAAAACTCCTTTGCCTCAAGAAGTATTTTGGCTTTCCACAGAAAGTGCACAGAGCATTTGAACGGCATCCCCATATGTTTTACATGTCTATGAGGAATAAAACATGTACCGTCATTCTTAAGGAAGCTTATTGCAATGAATCGGCTATCGAGAATCATCCTCTATTGAGTGTGAGGAAGAGATACATCAAGCTGATGAAGGAATCAGAAGTGATTTTAAGGAACAGAAGGATGAACAGTCGATTTTCTAATAGGAGTGAAAAACTCTATTTAGAGTCAAATGATCTAGATGAAGGGGAACATAAGATTGAAGGTTTTTCCTTGGAACAGGTTATCTGAAAATATGTAAATTTAGTAACAAGAGAGAGTTAAGAATTAGTAGAAAGGCCTATCAGCTATTTTTGGTATGACATGGTAGCACATGGTATTCAGTGCATTTGGTATCTTAACCTTGAGGCATTGCTTTGTTTTCATGTCTAAGTATACATAAAATGTTGTCAATGGTTTGTTAGTTTTAGAAACAATTGTGATTAACTATGTTGAATTCTCTGGCATTGCACAATTTTTGGTGTTTTGATCTTTATAACATCATATGTTGAACGCTCTATTTTTTGGTGTTTTGCCATCCATAACATCATATATTTGTTCTTTTGACAGGTAAAATAACTTTGCTTTCAAGCCTGTTTTTCAAAATCAAATGCAAGCCTTCAAAAGTTGATTTCCTACTAACTAGTCAAATATAGTTTGATGCCCTTTTGGTCTTCTGTACAACAGGAATGAAACTCAAAGCTTCGATGCTTTCTTTTTTTTTCTTGATAGAATTTTACAGTCTTGTGACAAATGATGTTGCTACATTGTAACTAATAATTATATAAATTATAATACTAAAGTCATTAAAGTAGGTTAGTGATTCCTTAAAAAAAAAAAAGTAGGTTAGTGATATAAAGGACCATCATGTCTTTTTCCTTTCTAATAATAAAGAAAGCATGTTGCGAATTTGCATTTGAAGGTTTTAATTTATTTACTACTCTTGGAATTCAACATCATCTACACTTTTTTTAACACTCAGTAAACCGGACCGAACCAGAAAACCACTGGTTCATCCGAGTTATACCCGGTTCCGGTCAATGAATAGAAAATTGAGCTTATCTCTAAAAAAATTGGGCTGGCTTTGTTTTTATATAAACAAATAATGATAACAATAATAATGGCAAATTTTAAGCTTAGAAAATATGTTGAATTCATCCTCAACCAACAGATGTAAATTATATTCACATACCTTTCCCAATATATAAGAAAACATTAAAGCTACAAGTGTTTTATGTGTCCCTTGGGGACATTATTGAAATAATAAAGAGAATATAAGCACGGCGCATACATAAAAATAACATGAACAAATCGAGAAACGGCCTCAATAAAATGCTTCATGTTCTCAATATTTTCCATCATAACTCCTTTGAATTTTGAATCACCATAATTCATTTCACCAAGCTTGCTAATGTCCTTTTGATTATCAACACTGTATTGCAATTGTTCCTTTGATTTAGGTCTGTGTATCATGAAGTCAAGGAATTTGAGCTTTGTCACAATTTGAAAACTGCTAGTATCCATTTCTCTTGATACAAAGCTTATTACCAGGGAGATGATAGTGAGAAAATTGATTATACTGGTAGCCTAGACGAGGATATCCCATTGACTGTGTATCTTAAGGACGTTTGGTATCTGTCCTTGATTTTTGATCTAGTAAACCAGTGGAAAAGTTCTGTGGGGACGCGGTTCCTGATGCAGTTACAATATACCAAAATCGCAACTAGTTTACAAAATCGTCTGATACGGTTCCTGATGCAATTACGATGCACCATGGCAATGGTGACATGCTTTGAAAGTTTAATTTTGCCGGATGAATTGACGATTGCCTAAAAAAAAGGACATTGGCACCCACAAGATTCAGGTAGCATTGTAAAGGTAGTCTATACCCTTCTAATTTTGAGCACAATCCAAGTAAATATTACACTACACAGTTTATTGAACAATTGCATATATAGCCATAAAGTAGTTAGAAAATCCCTTTAATGAGGGTGCAAAAATTTCTATGCAGAAAAAAGTTGAGCACAAAATGGTTGAATACAACAAAAACATTATCCTTGATTAATTATTAGAGTATACCAGCGTATATCAAACTAAGCATGAATGTTTAAAAAGGCAACATAGGACTCTAGTTTATCAAGTAAAATTAATCCAAGAATGATAATATTTGTGATCTGTTTTCAACTATAATGTATTTTGGAGAAAAATTAATAGAGGAATGAAGCAAACCTAGAAAATATTGCCTTCAAAGTTCAATATTCATGTATGCTATTCTGAGGTGAAACTTTAAGTGACCGTGGTTAGTTCCTGCGTGTGCATGACAAGGGGGAAAAACCACTCACATTCCCTTTTTCTCATTATTTTGTTCAAAAAGAGTTACAAAATCCCAGCTCAACTTCATCCATTGATGAATACATTCTTGCTTGAAAAGGAATACGACTTGTACCTTCGACATGTGACATATTCGTTAATTGAAACATTGGTCGACATTTATATAAAATTTAACATATATAGATAGATAGACATTAAAACTTGCAATCTGTAAAGAAAATAAGATCAGAAACAAGGAATGTCAACATCTTCAATTTCAATTGCAGGGTGCCTTTCTAAACTTGGACACTTGGAGATTTCCAATTTTAGTGGTGAAGATCCACAGCGTAAACTGCCTTTGCACACAATCTTCAATTGCGGTAAATTGTACAACTCCAATGTGGTCAACTTGGGAAGTGTAATGCTGGAACTGTCATCATCATCATCATTGTTGCTCTTTGCAAATATCTCTTTCATTGAATTACAATACTTTACGGATATCGTCTCTAGATTTTGAAGTTGTTGAACTAACCTTGGTGTAAGCAATTTCTCTATCAAATGGCAATCACAAATATGAAACGTTCTTAGATAAGAGAATATACCACTTGTTAAAGATTGTCTAACATCAACAACATCTTTACAGACGACAATTAAACTTTCCAAACTTCTAAGTTCCAAATCTTCAAGGTTGTGAATCTTGCTGCAAAAGGAACAAGAACCGGATAAACAAAACAAGCTCTCAAGTTGTTGGCAATCATATGTTCCAATTTTCCTCAAAGAAGAAGAAGTGTTGTATGACAGAGCATCACATAAGCAAACCCAATTACTATTTTTCTCTATACAGAGATATGTAAGGTCTTTAGGCAGTATGTGGGAGAAATGATCACAATCTCTAAATAGTATAGTCTTAGTTTCAGGATCACTGAGATCAAATCTTTTCAAATTAATATAATTCCACCAAACACTTTTTGATTCACCATACACATTTCCTAATCTGAAATGATATGTTTTGAGGTCAAAACTCATGTCAAGATTTTTCTGCATGATTTGATTGTAATGTTTGCAGTCAAAGGCGACTCCTAAACATTCCAACATATTCATCCTTTGAATATCTTCTACCGTAATTATTGCACGAGTATCTTGGAGATCCAGGTATTGCATTTCGTTCAAATACAAAGATCCTAATTCCAAATTCAAGCTCTCATTGTGGGATAGATCAAGCCATTTCAAATTTAGTTTATCTAAGCCTTGTGGTGCTTCTTTAACGGAAGAGTCTGAAATGACCAATCTTGACAATGACCATAGTTGTCCCAATGGGGGCACATGTTTAAGTGAATGACATCCTGTTATTACTAAAGAAACAAGAGATCTCAACTTAGTGATAGAGTTCGGCAAAGATTCTAGTTTTCTATTATTGGATAGATCGAGTATTGCTAGATTATCCATACATTCGAAAAAGATCTCTGGAAAATGACTAACAGACAATTTATTTATAATCAAGGTGGACAACCTCAAACAATAAGGTGAAATGCACTCTGGAATTTCTTCTATATCACAACCCCACAGATGAACCAACTCTAAATCAGCTTCCCATTCATGTGTGCTGGCTATCTTAGTCAATTCGTTCTTAAATTTCACCATAACATTCCTCTTACTCTCTTTCATGATATAACATGCCATGTCTATCACCAAGCGATAATTGTATACAGATATGGTACTCAAATGTGAACTACTCATCAAACTGTTGGCTTTGAGCTTATCAAATATGGTATTCCCTTCATCAAATATTTCTTCCAAACACTTATTCCCATTTATCAGTTTATTGTCAACAAGCTTCATGATCAACTCATCTTTGTCAAACTCATCATCATTAGATAATAGTGCACAATACAAAAAACAGTTTTGCAAGTCTTTTTCTATCAAATTATCATAACTACGTCTTAATACCTTGAAGACTTCTTCAACCACCTCTTGTCCCATTTCCAATTTGTTAAGTTTATTCAATGAATGTTTCCATTGGTGAATGTCATCAATCCCTTTCATGGTTCTAGCGATCACACTGATTCCAAGTGGTAAACCCTCACATCGGGATACAATATGTCTC
>Ga0315914_1011228_pt1 | contig 10811 bp, 4 predicted proteins | sample MpolenodulesMG_FD_203920 | JGI IMG/M metagenome (GOLD analysis project Ga0315914, IMG submission 203920) | Medicago polymorpha root nodule microbial communities from Los Angeles, California, United States - elongated nodules | ecosystem: Host-associated > Plants > Roots > Nodule | place: USA... | reverse complement strand
TCTAAATATCCAACATATTCTACCAAATAATATATAAAGCCACTTAATAAAATATTAAACACCACAACACGTCATAAATCAACATAAATCACATAAGTCATATAAAAGACTCTAAACTCAACCAAAATTAATTAAATAATAAATAGGGCGTTATAGTGCTTCCTTCAGCATTTCTTTCTTGAATTTGCGTGATTGAAGATCCTAACTACCCCTTAGAACGAAACCACAGGCTCTTGATGCCAATTTGTTAGCGCAACAATGGAAGCTTGTTCAACAAGCAACATAAACAGTTTTAGGGTTTTTTTCTAGGGTTTACTGGTTTTGTGTTATTTTGTGAATTAGAAAGAATGAGAAGAAAGAGTAAGTGAATAGAATTGATAAAATGAATTTTATTATTAAGATATTCACAAATGTACAAGAGTTTAGCTTATATACAAAAGCTTGGTTAGGTTGCTTGAAGTACAAACTAAGTAACAAACCCTAACCTTATGAGCTAACCTCTAACAAACTTGTAACAAATTCATAACAACCTAAATGTGATTAACCCCTAAACTAGATTACATCACTAAGTAACTTGAATTAACAACTAAACTAACACACATTATGTTTGCAGTATAAACATTATAATTTTGGGATTTTTCACCTGCCAATGAAAAAATCGAAAAAAATCAAGCTATTACTAGAATGAAATTAAAATTTTCAAACACTATTTGTTGTGAAACAAATATACAAAAAATTTAGTTCTAGGTTTTGATGTTTTCTTATAATATAAACAAAATGTAAAAATACTTCAAACAATAAAAATTATTACAATGCTGAAATATCAAATCACAATTTCCCAAAAACGCAGCCATTTTTTTTGTGGTGACCGGTATTTGAACCTCAGACCTTACATATATTATGCATTATCCATATCAATTGAGTTAAGCTCACAGAAACGCAGCCATTTGATAAAGCTAAATGGATTTATCAATAATTATATTAAAGAGTAAATATTATATAAAAGAGTAAATATTTAGAGTTTATCGTATCCCTAGAAACACATACGATAGCATTGCCTTTCAACTAGATATTATAGTTTTAAGTATAGAAAGAGGGTTGTTTGTACATGACTTGATCTAGGCATTCAATGGAAAACAGTAACAAAGAGATAATGTTGTCGGGGTTAAGTTTCGTTAACTCTCTTATGTTTTTCCATGATAAATTATATACCTCTAATGCTTTGACTTTCATTCATGTATCCATCACCATACATCTCGATGCATCACATATAACCGAAATTCTATTTTATCTTTTTTACTTCTGATGATATCTTGCTTAGTTAATTGATAAAATAGCATTATATTTTGATAGTTTTATTTTGATAGCGGTTAGTGATTATAAATATAGCGTGATGTCTTTCAACTAGCATGCACAAATAAATCAATTCCATGTCCCATAAATAAAATGCTTATGTTTAGCACTTTCATAAACAAATGATCAATTTTTGATTGTACGTCAAAAAATAAAATAGAATTAGTTATACAAAATTATCTAAAATATACTATCCATATTAGGTATTTACATCAACATAGTGAAACAAAACTTAGGTATAACCAACCAGATCAAGTATTTACATCAAAATCCAAGAAAATTGTTCCTAATCCCAACAATAGTGAGAACTAAATATACATAATAGTGAGATTTCACATTCAAGATGATGCCTCAATCTCCTTTACCTTCGGCTCTCTCCCTAAGTTATGGAACTCAAAAAATGACAAAGGATCGCAAAGAATGTGATACGTATTGCTCGTGGTGGTGATGCTTGTGGTGGCTGGTGCTGGGTTTCGTGGTGATCCTCGTGGTGGCTGGTGCTGATTTTTGGTGAGGATATTAATAGTGGTTTTTGTGGTGGTTAATGATAGTTTCGTGTGGTGGTGGTGGTGCTGCTGGTTTTTTTGGTGGTGTTTGTGGTTTTTTAGTGGATGTTAATGGGGTTTTCAAATACTTAGGTGGTGATTTTACATGTGCTTAATTGTGCTCAACTGCATAAGAGAAGTAAAGTGCGGTTACACGAGTTTTTGGTCGGATTGATGGTTATTTTGGATGAGTTTGGCAATGGTTTGGCACAAGACTTCTTTATGCTATTGCTCCGGCGTTTAGACTTTGGTTTTTGGAAATGACCATTTTTTTTATTATGGTGTTTAGTTTTTATTGGTTTGGGGGCAGGGGCGGACCTCTTCAAGGAACAGTGTGGCAAGTGCCACACCAGCCTAGGTCCCCCGTTTTTTTTATTTTATTTTACCGGTTAAGTGTGGCACAGTGTGCAATTTTGGTAGCTACAACTATTTTTAATATACCTTCTTTGGTTCTTTTTAAATCTAGTATTATTTAATTATTTGAAGAAAAAAAATGCCCCACTAATATTTTGAGTCCAGATCCGCCCCTGTTTGGGGGCCCTCAGTGGAGGGTGTTTTTGGTTTGTTTGTAGAAGTTTGAATTTGATGCATGAGTGTTTGTTTGGATGTTCTGTATATATACGGCACACTTTTGCTTTGTGTGTTCCTACTTAAGTCTCCTAACAAAGCATTCCTTGTGCTTTCTAGGAATATTCTTTGCATTTTGAATAAACTTCATTTTACCTTCTTAAAAAAAATGTGATACGTGTTGCTATTTATAATGTTTATCTAACTGACAATTCACCGGGCCATTTTAAATTCATCAGCAGAATTGAAGTTTCTTCAAGTCTTCTCCAAATCATAAATCGCCTTTTAGTGCCACCACAATTCAGCGGGCGAACTGTCTGCTCGCATGGTCATTTGTTGCAATTAGGGGTGGCAAAAATTGCCATGCCCACGGGTACCCGTGGGTAAAATTTGTCACGGGCACGGGGCGGGTAGCTAAACGGGTATCCACGAGTATAATAAACGGGTATTTGACTACCCATTATTATATGGGTACGGATACGGATTTGATTGTATCCATACCCACGGGTACCCATACCCGATAATAAATTAAGTAAATTACTAAAATATCTTTATATATCTTGTCTTATTTACTTAAAGTTGTTACCTTATTGAAGGAAATTTTACCGCCCACCTAAGATTCCTCATTAATAACTTATTTTTATTTTTAACTTTTTAGATTCATCTTATTAACTTCACCGTTATTACTTTATTAACATCATAAAACATATCCTATAGATTATGTAAGAATCATGATTTTTCTATGGATTATGCATGATTAATGAAATTTTGAATTGATTATATATGGATGTTTAAAAGTTGAAGTGTTTTGGAAATTAAAAAAGTTATTATTTGTACCAAAAAATAAATAAATAAAAACATTCTTCTTCAAAAAAAAAAAATTAAAAATTCCATGGGTACCCATGAATACCCATATACCTCAATACCCACGGGTACCCACACAGTGGGTACCCACAAGGGTACAGGGCAAGCACGGGTATCATATTATCCGTACCCATGGGTACCCATTGACATCCCTAGTTGCAATTCACTCAGCTTTTTGCAATTTGCCTAGCAATATGCATATGATCTTTTATTTCTTTGCTTGGCTCTTGATTATTGATCTTTAAAAACTACAAAAAAAATTATTTTTTTTGTTATATTGTTAGTGTCATTGAAATAGATTCATGATTAGTTTGGTTTTTTTTTTTTTTTTACCGAAGCAAAGTTAAATATTATCATTGATCAACCAATATTCAATACAAGAAGGATAAGAATAAAAAATACGGTGACTAGCCCAAAAACAGGCCGCCCTAGCTAAACTATGAGCAACCATGTTCGCTTTTCTCCTAACAAACTTCACCTCGAAGTTGGAATGTAAAGATAACTGATAAATAATATTAGAAACAATAGCATAGAATTTCGTGCAAGAGTGAGCACCTAAGATATATGCTTTTGTGGATGATATATTCCTACATGAAGAGTCAAAGGAAGAATTAAATGGAAGGTTGGAGACAAGTCTTATAAACATATGGCTCTTGAGTAGAGCAAGACAAACTATATGGAATGAAATTTAGTAAAAGGAGAAGCATTTAGAGTAGAGGTGAAAGTTGCAGATCATATCCTAGCATAAGTTACACAGTGTAAATATCTTGGGTCAGTACAAAACAACGGAGAAATAGAAGGGGATGTAAACCATCGAATCCAACCTGGATGGTTGAAATGGAGGAATATCTCAAGTGTTTTATGTGATGCGAAATTAATGCTTAATTTAAAGGGATAATTTTATCGGACATCGATAAGACCAACGATGTTGTACGAGACATAGTGTTTGGTGGTAAAGAACCAACATGAACATACAGTAAATGTAGCAGAGACGATGATGTTACATTGAATGTGGGAAAAGACTAAATGTGATAGAATAAAAAATGAAGACATTTGAGAGAGGGTAGCACCTATAGTAGAAAATATGTTAGAAAGTAGATTTAGGTGATTTGAACACGTAGAGAGAAGACCTGTGAATTTTGTAGTAAGGAGAGTATGTCAGATGGAGGGGAATCAGATCAGTAGTGGAATGGGTAGCTCTAGAAAAACAAAAAGAGAAACTATTAAGAAGAATATAGAGATAAATGAGTTGAAGAATAAAATTATGTTTGATAGAACACTGTGGCGTCGCTTGATTCATTTAAGTGACCCTACCTTAATGAGATAATGCTTAATTGTTTTTGTTGTGACCATAGATGCAATGCTCCATATACGAAAGATGCAATGCTCCATATACGAAAGCTATAAACATAAATACAATAGCAAGCTTATAGAGATATCCTTGCCAGTGAATGACGATAAATTTCCAAAACAAATCTTACCACTTCGAAATATTCTTACTCTACATACTTACCATATATCTATCATGGCGTCTTCTTAGACTGCATACCTCTATCATGTCCAATATCATTCTTCCTAAAAAAATGATTTGCTTCCATAAACATGCGAAGTAATACATTCAAAAGTGGTAGCAATACTAATAAAACACCATCGGAAACATACACTCACTAGTTTTTTTTTTTTTTATTCATTTTGGGATAAAAACACTACTAATTTATTTCATTCATAAATGCAGTCATAATATAGTGACTTATGTTCATGAACTTGGAAATAAGCATACGACAATACCAGTCCTACTAACAAATGAGCAATATTATTTGTTTGTCTCAATTAAACTTATCTCCAAGTTTCTTGTAGAACTAAGGAAGTTTTAGAAAAAAATTCAAATAGCACAAAAATTGAAATTGAGAGTGAATTTACTACAGATACCGTCAACCATTTGCTTCAAACGAACTAACTGCCTCCTCTAAACTGATGCGTCAAATGAAATCAACTTTCATTATGAGATGTTCAGCATCGCTTTTGTCATTTTTTACTCTATTGTCTGAAATCAATAGAAAAAGAAAGAAAGAAAAAGTTAAGACTAATAGAAATTTCACAGTAGTTAAAATAGCTTTATCTCTGTGCCGATAAAATATTAACCAGATTATAGCCCTCCATAAACTCAAAACAAGGTTATTTATAACCCCTTGAACATGTCTCACCATGTGCTATGAGTATGAAATTCCTTTAGCAAGAGGATGATCAAAGCAACACAAATTTATTTCAAAGGATTCTAATATGCGAGGAACAGACCATTCACGGCGTGGATATACCCAGAAAATGAATATCATTTCACAATTTGTAGAGCTTTAAAAACATAAGAACATACACAAAATTAAAACATAAGAACATAGGTTATCCAAAAATAAGTTCAAATTTTACAAGTACTGCAATAATTAACCAGTATATGAAGTATTATTATATGCACTGTAGGAAAAAAGAAAATGTCAAGTTCAGAAATTTTCCTGATGAAAGCGATCAAAACAGAATGCTATATACGCGTATTGCAAAAAGGAGTAAAAATCAGTTAGAGCTTGCAGGAAAAACTAATGTCCTAACTTTAACTTTGTAACTAATCGGGGTATCTTGAAAGTTCAATAAGCCATATTATCCCCCAAAGAAAGATATATTATTCACTCTTATGACTAAAGTCACTTAAGCAACTATCATTCTTGTATAAAACCTCACATTCTAATGTCACTACTCCTTCATGACAGGTCTGCATAATTTTCAATTGGTTCACCTATGTTCATATGCACTTTGTTTGTTCATATGCAACTATGTTCACTCAGCCCCCTTGAAACCCTCCTCTTTATCACTCTCCTGCAAGAAACTAATAAAGTCGTTCTCACAATGAAAAAGTTCCCATCTCTAGTTCCAATTCCAATTTTTCAGTTGTGGTTAGAAATACTATTTCATTTAAGAAATTAATTTCCGATCAAGATTGGTTAATACACAGATACAAGCAATTAGAACATAACACTGATAGGAAAACCTTATATTTGTCATGTGATAGCCAAAACATTAATACACAATGAAAAGGCTGTTAAGTAATGAATCATTTGAGAATACAACTACTTAGTTTAATCTTTGTCCATGCTAATGTAAAAGAATAAACAAGGTACATGGCAAAAATGAGATATGATTTATGTATCAAATCAGAATTAAGCATACAACTACTTACAAATCAACATGGATATGAAGTCATAAACAAATGAAAATAATATTAGGTAAGCAAGTACTTGATGATTTAAGGAATACTTTTCCTTAATTTATGCACCAAAGAAAAAGTTAATGACATCAAAGTTCTACTTCAACTCCCAAATCTAGCCATTGCATGGTAGAAGTAATTCGCTAATTAAAAATGATAGAGTAACTACTACTTACCTAGATCATGAATCATCATAAACAATAAGTTCACACGTTGAAGAGGCCCTTGGAAATGAGGATAATTTTCTTTCTATTTCAGGTTGTCCACTATTCCAGATTTTCATGGTTTGTAAGACTATTGCATTCTTCAAAATATACCTCGCCACCATAAGCTCATATTGTAAGCCTGAGAAGTTGAAAAGGTTGCAAGTTCTAAGGTGTAATGAGAGGCATTGTGGAACAACAGCTGGGTCTATCCATTTTTCATTTTCATCTCTAGTCCATTCTACGTCCGTCTGTTAATAATGCACAAAAAATAAATTAAAACGCATACAGGTGTGTGTTAAAAGTCCCACACTGGATGAGACTACGAAATTTATCAACTAATTAACATGCTGATTTTATAGGGTTGAGTTAAGCCTAACGCAAATTTGAACGGTGTGAATGAATAAATAAATAAATAAGATATTATCCTTAACAAACCGGATCAATGTCAAGCTTTTGAAGCTTAGGGCAGTGGTTGAGAACTTCTATTAAGAATTTCAAACTAAAATTATGAGAAGTAAACTCCAGCCGGGTCAAATTATGAAAAGTAGGAAGGAAACCTTTACAGCAAGGATCCTAGAATATGTATAAAGACAAATTGTTAGAAATATGGCAAAAGTATATTGTTTCCAATTCAATTATTCTATATCAAGTATAATTAACAGACCTGATCAAATTCAAAGCTCAGAGACAGTACATTGTGAACTGCTTTCAATGGAAAATAAGAACCAACACAATCAATATCCGCTTGGATCAAGTTATTTAAGCAAAAGCTCTTCCATTCTTCAGAGGTAAGAGATTCCTTCAAATCAAAGAGCACATAATATGTGAGTAAATTCTCAAGGATTGGGCAACCCTTTAGAAATGACATCAAATCTCGAAGTTCAGGTAACCGAATCCATTCCAAATGAAGAGTTTTGAGAGAAGGAAGTAGAACTGACGAAAAAACCTCGTCCATACGGAAACCAAAAAGCTTGAGAACAACAAGTGTCCTGCATGTTAAAATACTACTCGGTAATTTTTGTGAACCCACTCTATCCACATAGAGATGAAGGTTTTCAACACCCCGCGGTACCACAAAGTTGAGCCATATGGGGATACTGTTACTGGGGCAGTGAAGTTCAGGAGAATCATATAGCGCCTTGAGACGGAAAGTCTTAATAGGAAGTGCAGCATCTCGGGACAGCAAAACCGAGAATACAAAGTCGTTAAATCGAAACTCAATGTTTTTCTCCGCCCCTTTCCGTTGGTTTTTGAAGTAGAGAGTGGGAACTGAGAGCCAGAGATGTTTCCACCGTTTGGAAAGAATGGTTGTGGCATTTGCTTGTTTGGTTTGGAGAAAAGAGAGAATATGACAGAGAATATCGTCTGTTAAAGTGCTTATGATATCCTTCTCCTCCTCCTCATCTGCCATTGATATTGACAACAGACGATGAAACGAAGTGAAGGATGTAGAGCCGTGGCAGCGACTAGCGAGACGAAGCGTATGCACAGAGAAGAAACTAGGTCAGAGTCGGACTCTCAATACTCTTTTTATCACACGCCCTAACACCTTATATTCCAAAAATACCCTTAGTTTTATCTATAAAAAATAATTTCATATACATGGAAATCTTTTTCATTATCCCAATTTCTTCAACAAATTCATTCATTGGTTTAGGATGGTAATTTGCTCCACCAAGTTCATATTTATCTATTCAAACCATCCATCAAATAAAACAAAAATTAATGGATTGTTTTGGATCCTTTAAAGTCATCCACAATTCCGCACCTCGTTTGGATGTTTAAACAGGTCTCAGTTGTACACATCACTCGTTTCATAATTAATATATAATAATCACCTAATCTCTCCAACCCAGCACCCAAAATAAATTATTAAATGAGTCCCAATAATAACTATATATCATTAAATTTTAACAATAATTTATCTATTCATTCATAATTATATAACTTTGAAATATTGAATTAATTTCATTATAAACTATAAAAAAGTGAATAATTTTTTAAATTTATTAATAATTCAAAAAAAAATCAAATTATAATAAATTACATACGGTTGATTTCTTTTTTAACTTTAAGATGAATAAATTATTTGATGTAGTAAAAAATTATCTTTCATTGAAAATTCAAAGTTGATTGATTAAACATAACACTTTTAAGTATTATTTAATTTACTTTTTTACTATTAAAATAATATAATAATTAAATAGAGAAAAAAATTACAATTAATAGTCTATGTGGGACCCACATTTAATAGGAGAGAGAGGGTGCCTATAAAAGCACCCATCTCTATAGGCACCCAATTAATTGATGTTACAATGGAGGTGCTTGTTTAACTTGGTGTTAAATCGTAGAAGAACCTCCATTGTAGATGGTCTAAAAGTATAATAGATCACCTCAAATAATAATACACATTTATGATAAAATAAAAATAGTTTATTTTAGAAATTAATTTAATAAAAAAAGCTGAAACGAACAAATTTTATAAATATCTTAATATTTTTAATATTATTAAAAATCTAAACCTCAAGCATTCACCACACCCAGTCAAGGATCACACTAAAATGACGTGATCCCAACTTCACCGACAATTCGACCCACCCTGTTTTTAAACCAACTTGTCACGTTATCATTAATATCTTTCCTACTATCAAATAAATCGTTCTACCACATTGATGCGTGCCACCCACCTCTCATAATACACACATCATCAACCCCATATTTTGCTGCCAAAACTTTAAACCACAACCCTTCTTGATCAACAGATAACCTCACACACTACCTCGCTAACAATGTTAGATTAAACTCTCAAACCACCATTCTCTTTAACAGAATAAAACTTGATTATCGCTCTTCCAGATAGGTGTCACATGAAACGATGTAGTTCCAGTAGCATTGCCGATGATGAACTCATGAGAATCGCCATACTAGCGTAAAATTGTTAATGTTGACTTATTATGATATGGTAAAATGAGTTGATACGGTAAAATAAATTGCACTCTTCGAGTCTCTGCCAGACTCAAATGTTTACTCACTAAGAGGAGGATTTGATTCTGCACGATGGGGGAGACCCTGCTTTGTATTTTATATCATGCGCAAACATTTCATAACATGTTTTCTTCAGCAGTTTGGGGGACAAACATGCATCTCATATGAAAATCATTGAGTAGCTAATTTAGAAAATATTAGGTTGAGTGAATCTCAATTTAGCAAGGTAACCGAAGGAAAAAACAAGAAAGCGAGTTAACACAAATTGATGATTCTACGTGTTAACAACTATTAAGCATAGTTCAAAATTGCAACAACGGTGGAAATGTTTTAGAGGTCTCCACACGGCATCGCAACCACAATTGTGGCTGTATTGACTGCATTTTCCCATAGTATAACTTCAACTGCAATTTAGAACCATTGAAATTAAATTTGCCATCTAAAGATCTTTTAAAATAAACATCGATCAAAGTATGATTACGGCACTAACATGTAATCATTTTAATTTGAAAATTGTGAAATCATTCTTCATAGAGACCAAATATTGAAAAGATAGAGTGAAAAAATAATCGTTGAGAGTTAAGTAGACGGGAAGGAAAATTATGATTTATGAAAGAAAATAGTATGATGGGACAGAACTAGAGGGAAAAGGCGAGAAAAAAGAGACAACAACTTGGCATATCCATTTCATATAGCAGTAACATCAAAATAAGTTCAGCATCACTTAAACTTTCAAAAGTAAAAAAGACAATGTGCAAACAAGATAATTTCAATAGACTTGAAAATAATTCTCCATACAACTCATAAAGTGCGAGGATTATCAAGCCATCTTCATAAAATGCATATAGCTTCCATCCATAATCCGGACTTTTTCTTTGCTCATATAGTTATAGAAAGTTAAATTTCTACTACTGCATTATAAGTATATGATACTTGATGATTAGTCTCATATTTGTTGAAATATAAAGAGTTTTTAAAGAAGTAGAACATTAACTATAAGTGAAGTTCACCTACGTCTGGAATGGAACAAATAGTTTC
>Ga0315914_1011227_pt1 | contig 10812 bp, 4 predicted proteins | sample MpolenodulesMG_FD_203920 | JGI IMG/M metagenome (GOLD analysis project Ga0315914, IMG submission 203920) | Medicago polymorpha root nodule microbial communities from Los Angeles, California, United States - elongated nodules | ecosystem: Host-associated > Plants > Roots > Nodule | place: USA... | reverse complement strand
GACACTTCAAAGCAATGCACACGTGGCGGCTCTGAAGTGTCACGTCAGCGTTGACCGAGTCAAAATTGGTCTAGGGGACCAAAACTGTCAAAGATCCAATACATAGGATGCTGTTTTGTATTTTAATTAGTTAGGGGACCAAAATCGCAACTTCTTGTAACATAAGGGGTCAAAAGTGCAATTAAGTCAAATTATAACGATAGTAATAATGTTGTACACTAGTGTTGCAAGGTGTCCCAAAAAAAAATTATAAATTCAAGATAAGTACAGTACTACCTAAACGCGTCTCTGTATAACTAACTAATTATACATCATAGTGACGATGAACGATTGGAAAAGTAATAAAAATGGGAGAAAAGGATAGGCAGAACAGATCCAATGAATATATATTTCAATAAAACATGCTCACGCTGTTAGAAACTTGAATTTCAAAATTAAGCGACTCTGTTTTTCCATAACTACGCGTTTGTGACAACACTGATTAAGAATGTGTTTGGTTCGGGAATGAATCAAAATGAATATCAGTCATTTAAATTGCAAACATTGGTAAAAGTAATCATCGATTTTATTTTATTTTTATAGAAAAAAATTCATTGTATTTCATTAGTTAAAATGTTTCAGATAAATGAGGGAGGATCATCTATAATATGGGGGCTATATCTAAAGGGGCTGCATGTGCCATGTGCTAACTCATGAGCCTCGTTAACTTGCCTCATATTCAACTCAACATGAGAGTTTTGAACACTATTTTGTAATAAACGCCTACAAAAAATAATATAACCAAACTCACCAATGTCGTCTACACATAATCAACAACCGAAGGTCTGACATCCGTTGCAGCGTTGTGTGTAACCCAACGACTTCCCCCACATCAACATCACACAGTGGAGCAAACCTATCTGTTTTGGCCGGTACAAATTCACGCATCATTCCTAATGCACATTCCCAAGCCAACCCTGTTCAGCGACGAAGAAAAGGAAGCTTACATTTATACCCGCCAACCGTCGGCTTTTTCCATTTTTTTCCTCCAATATTAAAGATGTTTGTCGCGTTGTAATTGTTGCTCCTTCTCTTCGTGACCTGATAATCTGAATTGTTTTCCGGTCATCCAATAAATATTCTCTGAACAACTTGAGAGTTTTGTTGCCAAAGTTTTAAGTTGCGGTTTTCTTAGAGACTCCACATAGTCCTCACAAAACAACTCACTTCGACCGGAGAAAATTGCTGCAAAAGATTGTTAAGATTATAAAGTGTCCTTCAAAATTGTTGGAAATAGTTTATGTTATTTGCAAATTAGTTAGATTAGTGTTTTATTTCTTTTTAAGGAAGATTAGTGTTTTGTTTGTTACTTGTGATCTATATATACATAGCATCAACACCTATTGTATTCAACATTTCTTCATTCTATCAATACAATTTTATGTCCACTTTTCTCTCTTCATGCTTAATATTAATATTTTGCATATTCTTTTAAAAATAATTCATGGATTAACTTTTATCATATGACATAGCACGTTAATCAATTATGCGACCCTTTCATGTTTTTTTTTTTTTGAGTAAGCGACCCTTTCATGTTGATCAACGTTGTTGCCACCACACTAAGGATTAACTTACGTCTAAAATTTACTTCTTTTATGGACTAATTTGCAAATAATTAGTCTCTACATAATTGCAATATCAATAAGTCTATCATTTAAATGATCGAAGTTTCAGGCAAATTTAGGCATAGTAATGAGATAGGGCGGGGCATAGACTTTACTTTCCCCGAACCCAATGTGGTCGAGTATCCGTGTACTCATCCCTGAATTCAATGAGGGAGAAAAATAGTACTCCGACCCAGTATCCTATCGAGTTCGAGAATTCTAGTCTCATCTTGGCATGAACATGGACCACATTTTTGTACCTTTTTTATTGTTAAAAAAATTAAAAGTCCTAAACTAAGTTATTTCAACAATCTAATTTTTTTTTAAAAAAATAAATAAATAGAGGAAACAAAGGGGTCACCTTAAAAATAAGTATATAAATGCAATTTAAGGGTTTCTAATATAAGAGAGATAATAAAAGTGTAAATTTCAAGCAAGTAAAGCAGGTTCAGGTTTGATATCAATGCCCCCAATACTCGCTCATATCTATTGAAATCTGAGAAAATTTAAACTTGAATCCAAACTCAATCAACTCAGATTTTCTTGTCAAAATTGATGAATGTTCGGGTGAGTACCCGTGGATACACTTATATTGACATGCCTAAACAAATAGATGAACCAATTTTGTTTGATATGTTTACAATTTCAAAAAAATTCAAATCACATAAATAATGAACTATTAGATCTACGATTTCAATTTCGTTTGAGTATCAATTTATCTATTCACTCTATAAATTATTATTTTTATAAAATTGATAATCTTTGGAAAAGATAATGGGGAGAGATTATTTTAAATCTTTGTTGTTAAAAATTTTAATTAACAAAAAATGAAGTTTAATGTATACTCTAAAACTATTTTTGGAAAATTAAGTGGACCCCACACGTATTTAAGTGCATTAATCATGCTATGCATTATAACTGAATTTACTCTTGTGTGAGCTCAATGACCACAAAACTCGCTTTCTCCTCAATTTGTGAAATTATGACACTACTTGCAAAATGTCAAAGGAACGGGCTACGAAACTTGAACAACTTCTCCACTCTATGTATGCCATTCATTCTAGTTATTTGTTATTATTTTATATAGGCAGTCGGGTTTGATATTGTCAACAAGACAACAACATAAACGTTCATTCATCTTCAGCAACGTAAACATTTTTTCCACACACTAATTTCCTAGAAAAATCTGTCTTGTACGGAAAGGAAATATTTGAGAGCGTGCAACAAAGATTATAGGATTTATAAAATAATGATATTTTAGAGTGTTCTTCTTCTCATATTCAATTCTCTCTGTTGTCAGTTTAAATAGACTAGTTTAGCTTATTAAAAAAAAATCTTGATATATGATAGCTTACAACATCGTTCAAACACTATTGAACGTTAAATACATGTATTATAGCCCGAATTTAAACTTAGTTTGCCACGTTATAAATAACCGGTCCTTTTTATTAAAAAAAAATTAATTAAAACCAGGGCCGGCCCAACAGATGAAGAGGCCTAAAGCAAAAAATCTAATGTGGCCTTTAAAATTATTTTTTTAATAGAATATTTATATAAAATCAATTTTGTGAAGACCAAAATTTGAATTTATGACCAAGAGTAATCGAGACCTTTTTGGTAATTAGTTAAGCTATGCAAATATTTGTAATTTATCTGTCATATAATATACTTATAAACAAATTAATTTTTTAGAGACTTTTTTTTTTACCTAAAATTTTGAGGCCTAAAACCCTTGTTTGGCCCTTAGACCGGCACTGATTAAAACAAACAGTCTTGTATACCCAATCCCAATTAGCGGTAAATATTTTGTTTACTGGACGCTATTGTTAGACTTTCCCATATGATGATAGTATGATAAAATTAACTTTTCAAGAAGGATTTAAAAAATGATGAAAATTCCTATGTCCAAGTCCAAACGTTTTTTTTTCCATCAAAATCTAAAGACACATGATTTTGTGAAGTGGAATTCATTGGATAATTACTAACATATTTTTTTTTGCATGGTGATAATTACTAAGATATTGTTTGATATTATTTTAAATTAAATTAAAGATTAATTTACAACAACAAAAAAATTACATCTAACATAAAATTAGTGTATATTTAAATTATTTGACATTGACACCTTAAGTGTAACATTAGGCACCTCTTTCTCCTCCACGATGACCTGTATAGGGTTTGACATGTGTTTAAGGGATGATGAAGGAAGATTCTTGCTTGCTCGGACACTTTTGTCACAATCTATTTGCTCCACAAAAATTGGCAAAGCTGTGGGATTACTTCATGCTATCAATTGGGAACATGATTTACAACTTAACAATGTAGATTTTGAATTAGACACCAAGATAGTTGTAGACTACTTCAACAAGGGAAGCCACAACATCACATAATTTGGCATTATTAGATGGATGTGAACGTTGTTGTAGCTTATTTTTCACAAACTCTCATGTCGAATTTAGCCGGAAACAAATGAATGAGGTAACTCATATATTATCTAGAGAGGTCACATCCTTAACTAGTTTCCATTGTTTTATTGATGTACTATTGTGCATTACCCAACCTATATCTAATAAAATGCTATAAACTTTTTTTCCTTCAAAAACTTAAATTATTTAACATATAAGTTAACATAAACTTTGTAGTAAGTTTTCCAACATTTTCCAACATTATGGCATAGAAGTGTAATTAGAGGCATTCATGATTCATCAACAGTGTTGTGTAATGTGTTTATATGAAGAATAAGCTCATAAACACTTTTTTTAACTCCTATGACATTAACAATTTGACATTTTATTTTCTAGTGGCTTTGAATTGTAACCTAAGAAGTGAAGTAGTGATGGGGTTGAACTTTTTGGCATTTAATAGTTTTGTGAAAGGTAAAATAGCCATAAAATTTACTTTGGATATTAGCACTTTCTTAGTGTATTTGGTTGGAGAAAAATGGCATGTTCTTCAATTTAACGTAGCTATTATATGGAAGTGGTTGATAGTGTCAAAAAGATATCTTGATTGTGGTTTATTGGTGGGGAAGATAGAAGTAAAAAAAATTGCATTTTCAAAAATATAGAATAGTCCATTATTTTGTCTTCAAAGTGTATGAAAAATGTTTTTTTTCTAATAGGTTTTTAGCGTCCTTTGTACTGACATTAATATAATTTGCTTAAGTTCCTTCAAAAAAATATATAATAATTTGCTTGAGTGTAATTTTGTTAATGTTTGGCCACGTGCTTGAGCATACTTTTCGGATTAATGCTTTCCGAAGCATGCATGTATATTGTATAGCGCTATATCCAGGTTTGTGTGCATGTTAGAAAGTTTTTTTTTTTTTTTTGAGGGAGCTATATATTTAAGTGATGCAATGCAGGAAAGAATATATTAATTAACTATCTTATATTAATGTTTGTCAAAAAACTATCTTATATTCATTATAATAAGAAAAAAAAAACTTATGATTATATACATTTGTAGTTATATAAGCATTAAGAAAATATTTTAAAAGATGTTAATATTTCTTCAAAAACTGATGAATATTCGACAATTATATTATATATTGAGAAACTATAATTAGGTAGATGGTGGTTTCAACTGAGAGGCTTAAACTAAGAGCTAATTATTTACCGGTGGCGCTAATTACGGATATTTCATTATTTTCCTCAAAACACACATATAAAACATTCATAACATTTTAGGCCATCCAAATTCTTCTCTTCCACTGCCTAAGGCAGTCAGAGGGAGGAGACGAGAAAGACATAATTAAACATAGGAGAAACGAAAAACATAGATATATCAACAAAAATATAGGGTTCAGAGATGGAAGTGCTCCAATACCAGCTAGGTCGGTCAGCTGGTACCAACCTACATGATGCAAATGTGAGAAGCATCGGCAACACCAAATTGTGGGTTGGGAGGAGCGTTAACTCTCCATCTCTGTACTCTAATTATAATTATTATGAGACATCGCGAGAACGTTCTGTGGTGAAAAATTATGAGACGCTGCGAGAACGTTCTGTGGTGAAAAAGAAGAAGAGCATGTCATGGTGGAATGACCCTGAGAGAAAAAGAAAGAGGAGAGTGGCCAGATACAAGTTTTATGGGACCGAAGGTAAGCTGAAACGTTCTTTGAAGAAAGGGTTTCAATGGTTGAAGGTCAAATGCATCAAAATCTCAGCAAGTTTCTAGATGGATATGTATATATGTGCTAAAAATGCATGTGTGTGATGACATATTAAGTATTATCTTTTATATCTTCACCCACTATTTAGAGATATATGCACAAAAATCAGAGTTAATTAATTGCATTCGTTCTAATATTGTTAAAATGCATTTTTTTTTTTTTTTAGCTTTTTCACCCTTTTTTGAAGCAGTAATATCCTCATTTGTATAAATACATGTGATGCATGTTTTTTCCTTCAATACAATGAGCCCTTACATGCACGTATTTTGGGATTTATATCGATGATAAAATGACCACAAATGTATTTCTGACAATAATTAAAGTTTATCCTTCTTAACAATTGCACGAACTGTAGACATTTGAGATTGAAACGAGATAAATATAGTAACAAAATTGGTATGAATTAGATCTGGAAAATTTGTCAAATACTTATAAGAGTTGTTTAACCATGCGATCAAGATATCACAAATTGAGACTAAAGAGTACGTAATCAAATTTTGAGAACCTTGTCATAGTCATGGGAATTCTCATGTTCTTTTAGATCATATTTTCATTGAATTCTACAAAGGTTAGATTGGACATTATATGTGCTTGAAATATTTACTTATTTTTCAAAACTATTTTACGTTTGAGATCGAATAATAAGTCAAGTAACGATGAATAGTTTGTATTGCATCTGAAATGTGAAATTGAGAAAAATTGAAAAACTCCCCATTTGAATCAAAGATTAGTAGGCTCTTTTGTCGAAGATGAAGACAAAAAACAGATGACATGAATTTGCATCGTTGATGGTAAGACATGGTCAACAAGAAACGGATGACATGCTGGAGAAAGAAAAAAACAATAATAGATTGATGATGGTTGAACATTAAACGCAAGTCGATTTCGAATTAGAGAGGAAAATAAGAAAAGTTAGATCTGGACCGTAGAATGGATCAGATGGCTGAGATATTTTCGACTGTGTACGTATGTTTAATTCTCATGCTTGGCTTACATGCTTGAGTAGAAATGATTTTGCCTCTAGAATTGATTCTATTTGACTTTAAAAGTTAGAGATTTTGATTCAAGGAATTGATTTTAACATTCAAAATTATTGTATAACTTAATTTTACACGAATGTATCCAAACATAAATCACTTTACATTCAACATTTTATAGCTAGAATCAATTTACTTAAAATCATTTTTAAAAGTGCACCTTTGTTAGCGATCACTAAGCCTTGAGCATGGCATGACTCTAGTGAGTCCTTGGAGTCTAACCCGCCTAAACTTTTATCATAGGAAAAAAAAAACAGTTTTAAAATGAATTTAAATATAATAAGAAATGAATTTAAATATAATAAGAGATTAGATGAATGCACTTGCTTCTAAACTATCAAATAAAAGATATAAGAGATAGAGAAGATGACACGATGATGTTATTCTCCACCCTAATTAGGCTAGTTTTTAGTTTCCACAAACTATGAGATTCTTCAATGCGATGCTTGATAAATCTTCTCAGATATTGCACTTTATTTCTTTCTTTTTTTCCTAGGTCTACCTAAAAATACAAGTTTTGGACAAACTCTTTAGAATTTAGAGAATCACACAATTTACTTTCAACAACCTAAAAAGGATTGCTATGTTTATCAACTAACTACGGTACTTGTTTTGTGATATTGATCAGTTATGCCAAAGATATATAGTTTAGACTGAGTGTATTTGTGATTGCTCTCTAATAGTTGAAAAGGAATCTCAAGTTTCAACGTGATTAAAAAAAATTCAAGCAATCTTTCTTCTTTTGATCTTTCACATATATGAGAATTTGAGAGTTGTGTATGAGAGATGTATGGATACGAGAGGTCTATTTTCTCATATGAATGATGTTTTCTATTTATAGGGGTTTGTCTCGGTGAGCAAGCAAACAAACTAGTTGTTATAGGAAGCTATCTTTTATTTTTGTCTCATAGTATTTTGCCTTGATGACAAAGTTTTTCCATATATTAGTGGTTGTTGCTTGTGTTTTGCTTCTCAACTTCTGATCTATGGTTCTGGTCTCATACACCTCTGACTATGAGTCATTTAAAATTATGTTTTCTAATTTTTTTTTATGAAGTTTATTCTGATCTTGCTTCTAATCTTCAAGAATTCAATCTTTTGTATTTCTTGACGTGCACTTCTAACCTACCTATATGCGATCTTAAGTACATTTGATTTCAATTATGATCTTCAAAAACTAGATCTTGACTCAAATGAGAATCATTTTGATCACTGATTCTGGTCTTTATTTGAACTAGCCATTCTAAGGTGCTTCTGATCTGCAATGACGATCTTCTTGATCAACAATATGAAGTGGGTATATGCTTATTATGAAGTTCCCTTTTATTGAAGAATTTTATTTATGATATTGACATGATATCTACTTTTAATCTCCTATTTCCTTGGTCAATCTTGTTCTTCAATCTGTTGTGATCATGAGATAATTATGATCTCATTATGACGTTCTTCGGATCATTTCGAAGTCCTTCTTAATCCTTGTTTGTTATTCAAATTCATGTTTCTTTGTATATCTTTGCATTTGTAATATCTTATTCTAAAGAACACTCAAATAGACTTGTTAGAAAAACAACACATATCAAAATCAATTTGACCTCTTTGTTCAATTGAGTTTGTAATCATTAAAACATCAATTTAAGAAGAATCCTCAATTCTATGTGTTCGTTAAATATAAATATTTACATATAACTTATATCAATGAAATAAAATATAAATATGCTTATGAATTAAGAGTTCAAGATGGCTAGAAATTTATGTGGGTCATGTAAACAGTGTTCTAAATGCATTTGTTAAAAAACAAATGTAGTGTTCAGTAAGTATAGTTTAATTGGAAGCTTGCATAGAGATTATTTGCAAAGGTCGGAGTTTGAACCTCATGATTTTTAACCGATGCCCTAATACTCTTTTGCATTTTCCATTTTATAACATATTCCTCAATCCAAAATTATAAGTCATTTTAAAAACAAAATGTCGTCCTAAATTGTAAGTCAATTTACAATAAATTAGTTGTATGTTTTCTAAACTAGTATGATACTCTTGTCAAACACGGAAAATTAACATATTTTTAAACTAAATTAAAAAAATTACTTTATGAATTAAAAAAGGGTTAAATATGTTTTTGCTCTCTACATTTTGTCCCCTTTAAAGAATAGTCCTTACATTTCAATAAATACTTTTAAAATCCCCAAATTTTTACTCCGTTAGTACAAATAGTCTCTACCGTCAATTTCTATCCAATCCCCAAACAGAATGGTGACGTGGCAATTGTTTTTTTTTATATATAAATTTTTAATGGGTTAGGCTAACAAAATGGGTCAAATAAGACCCGACCCATGGATCCAAATTTCCCCTCCTTCCTTCTTTTGTGATCTCTCTTCTTTTCCAAAAACTCTAACTCTTCTCTCTTCTAAACCCTTCCCATCTCTTCCTCCCTCCTCTACTTTCACCATTTTCTTCTCTCTTATCTCTAATCCTTCTATTCACTTCCTCCCTCTCTTCTCTCTTTGTTCTTTCTAACAACAATAACAAAGACAAATTCATTAACCCTACACCACCACAATCAAACATTTATCAATGTTTATTTTTGTTTCATTTCATTCATAATCATATAAAGAGCATCACGGTTGTTGTTACTGGATCAAATTTTGAATGTCATGGTTTGTCAATTTGGTACTGAATATTTGGGGGAAATCATGGAGGAAGGAAGGGAACGAGTTTACTAGAAGAGAGAAAGAAAGTGAGGGAGACAAAACGATGATGACGATAATTTATATGTGTTAACCCAACTTTATTTCTGATTTTTTTTTTTATGATATGAAGATGATGTTGAGTCTGGTTAACCCAGATTTGGTTTATGAACAACCTATGAAGATGATGTTGCTTTATGAATGTTTGTTGTTGATGTGTTGTTATCGTTGTTGTGTTGTTGCTGCTGTGTTGTTGTTCTTATGTTGATTATCAAGATGAACATGAGAGAAATATATGAAGAAGATGAAGAATTTGTTGTTGTGTTGTTCTTGTTGTTGTGTTGTGTTACTGTTGTTGTTCTTGTATTCTTGTTCTTGATTCCAAAATGATATTGTTATTGTGTTGTTTTTTTCTTAAAAAGCTGCTGAAAAATTCTTATTTTAATTGTATTTTGTTGTTAATCAATTAATTTAACTACAAATTAACACTAATCATTTCAATAAATCTGATTTTTGGCTATATCATAAAAATTTGGGGCCCACTGCCACGTCAGCTTCTCGTTAACAATTTAACAATAAGGAATGTTTTTACTAACGGAGTCAAAATGTGGGGATTTTAAAAACATTTAGGCTAAAGTGCACTTATCCCCCCTTAACTTTCAAAAACTTGCAATTTTGTCCCCCTAAGTACAGAAACAACAATTTTGGCCCTTAAGATTTAACCTCATTGCACCTTTAATCCTTTTGGTCAATTTTGACTGGTCAATGCCTACGTGGCACGCCACGTGTGTAATTATTGAATTGAAAAAAATTAAAAAAGCATATTATAATTTTTTAAATTAAATAAATGAAAATGAAATTAAAAAATAAAAAAATTGGGAAAAAATAAGAAATTTAAAATTAAAATCTCAATCTTTTATTTCTTCTTCTTCATTTCTTCCTCCCAAAAAACTCATCCTTTTCTTCATACATTCATCTTCTTTTTAAAACCCATAATTTAAAAAAAAAACTCATCCTCTTCTTCATACATTCATCTTCCTCATTCTTCATCATCAAAAAACCCAGATTTTTTTCTTCCCAAACAGCAGAACTCTATAACAGAGAGCACTACACACCCACTTCCACATAAAACCCTTTCTAGGCTGTTACACAATCGAAATCACAACAACTTCCTACATTATTGCCTAAACCAATACTCAATCAATTATTGAGCAACCTAAACCAACGAGTTATACTGTTGGCAAATAAACAACAATCTCGCAAACAACGGTTTC
>Ga0315914_1011225_pt1 | contig 10815 bp, 5 predicted proteins | sample MpolenodulesMG_FD_203920 | JGI IMG/M metagenome (GOLD analysis project Ga0315914, IMG submission 203920) | Medicago polymorpha root nodule microbial communities from Los Angeles, California, United States - elongated nodules | ecosystem: Host-associated > Plants > Roots > Nodule | place: USA... | reverse complement strand
AAAAAGTTACTTTTAAAAATATTGCATCTATTTGTTACAGCTTATTAAAAAAAAACAAAATCTAAAAACAACTTACAATGAAAAGCTCTTAAGAGCAGCTTCTAAAAAAAATGATAAATATATTTTTTTTAGAGGAAGGAGAAAATATGGGTCAAAAGATTGAACTAATTTTGCAACAAAAAATCTCTTTTATATAAGTGTATCCAAACAAAATGGAATTTTTTTTTATGGTGGCCGGAGTTTGAACCTTGGACCTTGCATATTTTATGCATTGTCCCTACCAACTGAGTTAAGCTCACGAGGACAATTGAATTATTTTTTAAAAAAAAGTTATTTTTATTACAGTAAACAAACGCAAAATATATTCTGATTTTTTTTTATAAAATCTCTATAAAATAATCTCTAAATTATTTTATGTCAAAATCACTTTATTTTAATCCTTAACATACGAGCCCTTAAATGTCAAAAGATTGAACTAAGTTTTGTAACAAAAAATCCTTTTTATATAGATGTATCCAAACAAACTAAAAATTTTATTTAAAAAAAAGTAATTTTTATTGGGATAAACAAAAGCAAAATAGATTTTGATTTTTTTTATAAAATCTCTAAAAAAAAAGAGTCCGTTTGTGATAGCATTTTTTAGGAAAAAATCATTTTTTAAAAAAAAAATAATCACTTTTAAGAGTACCGCATATGTTTGTTACAACTTTTTAAAATAATCAGAATTTTAAAAAAATTTCTAAAAACAGCTTCAAATGAGAAGCTGTTAAGAGCAGCTTCTCAAAAAATAGATTTGTTTTGAGGGGAGAGAAAATATGGATCAAAATATATAACTAATTTTGTAACAAAAAAATCGCTTTTATATAGTTTTATCCGAACAAACTAAATTATTTTTTTAATAAATAGGGTAAACAAACGCAAAATAGATTTTGATATTATTTTATTGGAAAATCACTTTTAATTTAGGGCCCGTCTGGATTAGCTTATTTTAGAGCTTATATAAAACAGCTTATGCAAATAAATAAGTTTTTATGTACTATTTATAAGTTTTTAAGGTAGTTTATGAAAAACCCGTTTATGAAGATACAATTTTCGTTAGTGAGAGTTTATAAATTAAAATAAAAGCTTATTTATCTACATAAGCTATTTTTCATAAGCTCAAAATAAGCTCAAACCAAACGGGGCCTTATTGTCTTCATATAGTTTATTCATAACACTAAAAAAATTACAAAACTAAGAAGGATTTTAATGAGTGTTCTAAGAGCACTATATAAGAAGTCAAAAGAACTAATTTTTTTTTAATAAAAAATTGTTGCAATTATTATATCGACAAAAATAACACTTATTTTTAAGAAAAAATTTCTTTTATGAAATCTTTAACCAATTTTCTTAGAGCGTATCGTTAGCAAGGCCATAAAATTACTATTATATTCTAAATTATTTTTATATTTGTTGAAAAAGGCTTCGTGATTGACGTTGGTGGTTGAAAAAATAATTAACTAGGGTTGTATTTTTTATACTTGGCTAGAAATAGAAAAATATCTTAATAAAATCAACATTTTAGAGCAATTATAAACATAACCTATATAATTTTTGCACGCTTACGCGTTTATATAGTTTGATATAAAATTTTATGATATACTTTGACCCCACTTAATAAAATTTCTGGATACGTCACTGGCCCTTAGGGCACTAGTTAAGAAACTAAAAGTAGAAATTGTATCTTGGAAATTGTGTATTTGACATTGAAATACCAAAAAGTAACTTTTTCTACATAAAATTTAGCAATTGTTTCCTTTTTTGAATCCCTAACTAGTGCCCTAAGGGCACCGGTTAGCATAACCCTTTCATATTCTCTCATCAAATGATTCACTTCAAAAGTATCATATCTTCTAATTAGCAAGTTAAAATAAACACATTTTAAAAAATAATCAGCTAGAAAATGTTTTCACAAAGTAATCACAAAACAGGACTTTGTTATCCAAATTGTAATTATAATGTTCATGCATTTTGATCTATCGTCAGAACTCATTTTCAGTGGAAAGTGTTCTATGAAAGAGGTCAAAAAACAAGTATTTCCATAATTCGTATTTATTACTTAATCCAACATCGATCAAACTACATTAGTTATATCATTAAAGAGATGGCTAAGTGAGAAATCAGTTCACTGCTAAATACTAATACCTAACTAAGGGGACTATAAACAATAAACCATAGAAATTGGTGCAAAAAAGAAATTAAAGAAAAATAGTGATTTCATACCTCCACCACCATTCATGATCTTCAGCAGCAAGCTGGAAGTATGTCAATGCCACAGTAATGAAAGCAGTAACAATCAAGAGAATGATGAAGACAATAAACAGAATGCTGTAGATTGTGTAAATTCTGTGACCCCAAACACTGGCAAATATATAATAAAGTTCGATGTAAATAGCACTGAAAGGCAAAAATCCTGCCATTGCCATCTGAGGAATTGCTCCCCGATACCATGGCAAAGGAGGAATCTCCCTTGGATATTTAGTTGTGCGGACTGGAGCTTGGAATTCAGCCTTGCTGTTCTTCCCAGCAATCCCTCCCAATACAAGTAGAGGAGACGTAACAAGTGTCCATATCAGAACTATAACGACAATTGTGCCGAATGGGAGAGCGGCAGTAGCATTGTAGACAATTGCAACAGTGTTCAGAAAGCAAAATGTAAGAAATAGAGGTCCGCAGAAAAGGCATCCGGTCAATAGTAGATTCCGAACCTGTCATGATGTACGGACAAAGATAAAATCACTAATGACTAAAAACACATGCAAATCGAACTGATACTGGACCAAATTGCATAGATTTATAAGTCGGTACCCAGTTTGTTCCTTCCAGTTGACAATAGAATGAGGTAGCAGTATAGCCAGCAATTCCTGAAGTGAGTGCATATATAACAACAAGTGCAGTGAATAGAGCCCCTCGGTTGTATGGATAAAATACACCAACAAGTGCCAATATGAATATGAACACCGTACTGCACAAAATGCATAAATACAATTAATTGAGATTAATTTACAAAAGAGTATCACAATTTTATTTTCCTGAAATGAGCTTTCTTTAATTGAACATTTTGAATGGCCAGAAGAAACTCACAGGGTAAACAGTTGGGTACCAGATCCGAGAGCAGCTGCAAATACAGATTTGAACTTTGGAAACCTAAAAACATCACCGTGGATGTATTTCCAGCCAGTCTCTTCCTGATCCTCTGCGGTCTCCTCATCATGTGCATACCTATTTAGAAGTCAAACAAGGACAACGTCTATAGCTCAGCAAAAGAATAAATAACAGAGATTACTCTGTTTTATCACATTCAATAATTCAATGAAATCCAAAAAGACACGCAAATAGAAAAAGCTTCTTACTTGACAAAATCATTCTTAAGCACACGCATCAAAATAGTTGCAAGAAAACCAGTCAAGAGGAGGACTGTGACGCACGAATTGATAATAGAAAACCAGTGGATTTCCAAATGATGGGGTAATGAAGACGAATGAGAGTACTTGTCAAACCGCTTCTCAAAGGGAGTGTTAGTCTCCTTCCATTTCACAGTATAGAAAAACTCCACATCAACTTCATTATCCTCTGTAACATCCACAAGGGCATTTGGATCCGTTCGCACATTGATCTCAATAACACGATCCTTGTTATAAAATATATCAAAATGGATGTGCTTGTAAAGGTAGTATCTATAATCACTAGGGTCTTTCCCTTCCTTATCAACCTTCCCTATGAAACCCCAAATAGGCAAATCATCATAATACATCTGAAAGTAGTAGTCTTTACGAACAGCGGACCGAAAATTCGCCACTTCTTCTTTTGTAAGTGTCTTCTTGCAAACCAACATAGAGTCCTTGTCCTTTTGGAACTCGAGCTGATAAGGAGCACTGACCAACCTATCCCCATTCAACACTTCACCCAATGCTTCTTTCTTCTCTTTCAAATGATCTACAAATTAAACATCAAACAATTCAAAACCCCAAAAAGAAAATATCTCAAAATGCAAACAAGTTCAAAATTTGCCTCTTCTAAAGTTAAATATTGAGTCATCTTAACTACTGATAAGAAAACCAGTTGTGGTAATTTGGCAAGTAAATTGGCTGCAGTCACGCAATCACGTTGTTGCATAACTAGACCATCCAATCTTGATTGGATGGCCCATGTTTTTTTATTTAGCTATTAGCATAGTGGCACTCATTCTCAAATAAAGAAAGACACGAAGCGGGGGCAAATGTGGTGACTCAGGTTCGAACCCGGGATTCCACATAAAATATCCTCACAGCCAAACCACTAGGATGCAACAGTGAGGACAATGATGACCCATGTTTTAACATCATGATTTGAAATCCATTTTGTGAAGTTGGAATACGAGTTGTTCAATTCTTAAGTCGTTTAACAGTGTAAATGCAGGATTTTGCTAACTAAATGGTATCCGGAACCGATATTTTAAAACATTTGCATCTAATATCATCATCATCCTTTGATTTTCTTATCATTAATATCAAGGTGCTAAGAAAGTGTCATTAACCACAATTAATCTTGAACATCACATCAAGGTTTTTCGATGTTTTAGTGGAAAATTCAAACCATGATGTCTCCACGACTACAATTGCATCAGCACAACTATAATCACAGCAGCACCAACCATATTTAACCGCAATTTTCCGCAACAAAACAATAGCAACACACCCATGATTTAAAATTAAAACATTCATGTCTCAACAACTACAATTGTGACAGCATCAACTGTAATTAACTGCAATTTCCCGCAATAAAATGATATTAGCCAACATAACCATAATTTAAAACCCTGAATAACCATGATTTAAAAATTGAAACTTTAATTAACACAACACTACTAATAAGAGGATTGAATTAAAAAAACCAACCTGGTATACAAAATGGCAGATCAAAATACCGATACGTCTCGCTGAAAATTAAACAAACGACAAAAAAATCAATACATCAATACATTAATATCAAATCAAATGCATTACTAACTCTATAACACCGACACGACACATTTGATTACATTCAATTAATTCATTTTCTATAAAATTATTACCGTGTCAGTGTTGTATCCGGTGTCTGTATCTGTGTCAGTGCTTCGTATATTACTAATTAGTTGATGAATCAAAAACCCAATTAAAAAATGTGAGAGAATGATGAAAATTATGAAATTGATGAATCTAGAAGTAATTGAGAACTTTGATGATGAAACGAAAACAGATCCAGCACGTGAATAACGGATCGAAGAAGTACCTTGGATTATGAAAAGGACCAACTTTGTTAGCGAAGAGAGGAACGGGATCTCCTTCTTTGTAACGTTTATCTGATGAATCAGATCTGACGGTAGAGAAGAAGAGAGAAGAAATGGAGAAGAAGGCGAGGATGAATAATGGATTCATCTTCGCCATTTGAAGATTGGTAATAACTTCAAAATGAATTGAATTCAATTGAAGTTGTTGTATATGTGAAAGTGAAGAGAGGGGTTGAAGAGAAAAAGTGGGGGTGTATATAATAAGATGAAGAATGTGGAGTGTGTTGATAATAAAGAGGGAAAAAAGAAGGAAGGTGAAGATGAGTTAGTGAAGTGACGTAGAGTCACCGCTTCAATCTTATGTTTGGTGCTTTACCTCATTTTTGTTTTTGTTAAAACAATTTAAGGATTATTTATTATCATTGATTTATATGTTTGGATGATATCAGTATCGTTAAATTGGACTACTTAATTTGAGTTCCAACTCAAGATTTTCTAATTGTGTGTTTATGAGGGTAGATATGTTATTTGAATTAACGGCGTTCGTGATGCAGTTTGATTCGATTTTGAGGTTAAATATTATTTAAACTATAAGATTAAAAAACAGGTGATTTTGTTTGATTTGGTTGACTTTTAAAATAGATAAAATTACACATGGGTCTTTTAAGTTTTAGATTTTTGGTCAAGCATAAATTCATTAAGTTTGAGGATTGAAACAGATTGTTCATTTAAGTTATTTTGGTCACACATAATTCATTTAAGTTTGTAAACATTTTTGATTTAGTCATTCTGTCACATCATCGTTTTAGTAATTTTTGGTTAGTATAAAGACTAAATTGAAAACATTTACAAACTTAAAAAAAATTATGTGCGGCCAAAATAACTTAAAGGACTAATTTGTTACAAACCTCAAACTTAAAGGACTTATGTCTGACCAAAATAACTTAAAAAACCAATATGTTTCAAACCTCAAACTTAAATGACCGTAAGTGTAATTTAGCCTTTAAAATATATTTGAACCAAATCAAAGCAATGTGGTTTGGGTTAGATCGGTTTTTTTCAAGACAATACAATTTTTTTGTTTCCAATATTAAAACCAGGTTAAAACGCAACATATTTTCAACAATGTTTTAAATTTTATCTAACATTACAATTTCATATTCATCCAACAATGTTTCAAATTACATAGACTAGATTAAAAATGTGGACATAATGTAATCCTATTTTGCAAGAAATGCAAAAAATTAAGATTTTATCTTTCACTAAAAGTTCAAGTAGCACATAAATACAATGACGTGGTTCGATTCATGTAATCGACCCCACTTAATAAGATAAGGTTTGGTACTTTGGTTGTTGTTTTGTTGTTGAAAAAAATTATAAAACAAAATAATAATTACTTAATGTATTTCATTAAGAATCAAACTATCTAACTCATAAACCAAACAAGCTCAAGTGATTCTTTCAAAAAAAAAATGGCTCATGTGATTAATAAACTCCATCAAAAGATGAATTGTTCGGAAGAATCTGAATTCGATTTTTAGGTGGAACAATTTTTAATCAGTCTATACATACCTTAAGAATGAACTTTGAATTACTAGGGGTCACTTCCTCTAAAAAAAAACAGAGTTAACACACGCAAAAATTAATACATGTTGAAATATCAATAATTGAATATTCGAATATGATATTTGATAGTTTTGCTTGTTAACAACCATGGAGGATTTATTTATAAAAAATAAATAAATAACCATGGAGGATTCTTGTTGAAGGTGCATACCAAATATACTCTATAATTTTATTTTTTTTAAAGAAAATATACTCTATAATTGTTTTGCTTTACAATTGTTTGTATATGCTCTATCGCTCGCGATAGAGTCCATTATGATTGTACTTCGGTCTAACTCATAACATTAATTATTTGAGCGCAACCACTTTTGTATTTTTAGTATGTGAAAAAACACGATTATTTTTTTGATCTAAAAGATACTCATTTTTTTAAGATAGAGTAATCCACACACACATGGACATATAAACTTTGCAAGTTTTTTTTAGATTGAACCTTGCAAGTTTCTTTGAAAGAAAAAAAAACTTGCAAGCTATACTATTGTACTTTGACTAGCTTTCATATTAAGTTCTGTTGGTGTATTAAGAAAATATCATCTATATAATTATGATTAAGTATTTAAATTTGTTCAAAATTCTACTGGATGGATGGTACCACGTTGATGTCCTAGTCGAGTTTGAACATAACTTTATCTCATCTGCGAGTTTCTAATTATATTATATGTTACAGCCAGACATTAAGGGACCAATTTGGCATTCTTATAGATCACGAAACGTTGAGAAAATTTATAGTGTACATCTTCAATTCATTCAGATGAGATAGGAATGTGGAAAATGTGCAAACAATGAATTTATTTGTCAATTATGCATATCATTTCTGTATGAATATTTCATACATAAATATTCACCACCTCTGTCACCTATAATTTAACTCTTTCGTCATATGATGGTTGATTCATTGAACAATTATTGAGAAGGTGTTTGTAGGTGCTATCATAGATTCATAGTTGTCGAGAACTTACATCTTTTTTTGGTTACAAGAGAACTTATATCTATCCATGTGTTTAAACTTTAGTTTGAAGTTTATTAGGAGACAAACGAATCAAATTTTTTATTGTATATGCGAAGAACGTAAACATAAAATATTTAATAAAGTTCGATCAATTGTGTCTACGTTCCGACTATGTAGTGGTTTTTTTTTTGAAGAGAGACTATATAGTGGTTGTAATATCTTTTTATCATCCACCAAAATGTCAAGTTTGCTGCTCCTTTCTAAAGTAGTGCTAGCGTCAATGTATAAGTGTCAGCATATAATTTGTTAGATAAATGGCATTTTGCCAAGTCAACTCCTTGGGGGGCATTCATGTACGTGCTTTCGACCCAGATCTGATTTTGGATCCACGTCGTGACTATGACATGTGTTGTAGTAAATATAAAACAAATAAATTAAATAAAGGATTAACATCTCTTTGTCCTTTAACTTTTTTTCTTTTCTTTTTAAATGAGAAATTTAAGGTTTTAACTCTGATTTTTATATACTACAACCAGGACCGGCCCAAGGCATAGGTCGGGAGTGCGACGGCCTAAGGTCCATGTCGGTAGAGGGTCCAAAAAAAATTATTGGTGGGGGTGTATATAGAAATAGTTGGTTTTCTGAGAGTTTATATAGTAAAATATACCAACAGACCTGAAACATTGACTTGAAAAGCTGGACTGAAGTTTGTTATTTGTTTTGGCCCTTTTGATACAATTTGTTATATATACCCCATATAAAACAAAATTTTCTATATACACCCTCCCCAAAAAAAAATTGGCCCTCTACTCCTAGTAATGTGCCAAGAAATTTGTGATATTTTTTGGGGCCCTTTGTTCCTAATAATGTGTCTTACTGATATCAAAAATATTTGTGATATTTATTATCCCGAAAATTGTGAGAATCTTCATAACAAAAAAAAAACAAATTATATTTTAGTTGAAAATGAGCCTACTTGAGAAATTATATTTTGTATCATCATAATAAACTTGGTACTTTTTGTCAAAAAAAAAAAACAAACTTGGTACTTGTAGCATATAAAAAGAGAAATGATTTACTTGCAGCATACAAACGAGTTATTGTATGTTGTTATGGGTTTACCAATGGAGAATTTTGTATCCAAATGTCTAAAGTTTAATTAATTACGTGTTGATATACTTTTATTTTTTGGTGTTACTATCATTAGATGTCAAAATTTCAGTTTCTACTATCCAAGTGCTAAAATTTGAGTTTATTTTGCATGAGTTATTGTTCTCTAATTTTATGGTACTTTGTTTAGTTTTAGTTTCTATGGGGTATTTGATTTATTTGAAGATGTTGCCTAAAAAAACCTTTATCTTGTAGTGAAAAGCGAAGAAAAAAACGAAATGAAACACTAGTAAAATCATAACAAGAAACTAAAAAAGTTTATGATGTATTATGTAAGGGCCTTTTTCTCAACCTATGCCTGAGGCCCCTAAAACGCTAGGAACGGCCCTGACTACAACGTCTCTTACAACTAAACTGTGTTCATAAGGACGTCCTTTAACATATTTTAAAATAGTTAATTTGGTCTCTTAATTTTAAATCGAGTCAAGTTAGTTGGATAATTATAGTTTAGTTTTGTTCTCGACCGGTCAAAGACTTGGGCTTAACCTCTTAGGCCCAATAACAACTCAAGCCTAAATGCAACATTTGACAAATTACTCGCAACACACCCCTACCCCGCGAGGGGGGTGCTCGGAGCAACAGAGACTTGTTCAAACGAACAGTTACGTCTCTTTACCCACGTTCCTGCGAATATCTCACTGGCTGTTACACTTCTCTTGATTTCATTACCGTCGGTTGCATGTGTGCTGTCATACCTCAATTTTTGACCCATTTTCTTTTCATTCTAAAATTTTTACAAAAAATCAACAAACATTTTTCTTACGCTAAATGCATTTCCATGAGTTTTTTTAGTTACTTGTTTTCCAAGTTAACTTCAAATTCTTCATTTTTTATGCACATTTTTATTTATTTATTTTTTACGTTTTTTATTTTGTTACTTCGTTCTCAAGAAAACTCAATATCATCACACCAAACATTCTAATTTCAATTCCTCTCATTTCCATTACATTTCTAATCACAAAAATCACAAACTTTACACCATTTTGTTTTATTATTTTCAAAGTCACAAAATTCATTTTCAAAAATTAAAAAAAACACTAACTTTAACAAATTCACCCAAAATGCATATTTCACTCTCATTTCATTTCTTTCCCCACAAATTGTGCATCTAGATTCTTCTTCACATATAACACCTCATCATTATCCAACACATCATGACTCACCACCAAAAATCATCAAAAAAGTCCCAAAAACTCATTTTTTCTGCAAAATTCCAAACTACCATTTCTTACCCGCCACTTAACCTAATTCTTGCACTCTTGATGACCAAGTTACTCCCTCTATAAGTACCCAACAACTCATAGAGAGAGGGGGCCGAAATTTTGAGTTCACAAAATCACCATTTTCATAAAAAATTCCAAAATCTTCATTTCTCTATGAAACTTCACCATTCTTCAACCAAAAGTTCATAAACACTTCCAACAAACAAAAAACACACAAAAACTCAAGAAAAATCACCCAAATTCGTAAATTCAAAACCACAATTTCTTAAGAAAAAGTGATAGTGAGTTAGATCATTTCAAGGCTCAATTAAGGTGAGTTTTGATGTTTTGATACCCATGTATGTGTTGTGAAGCTTTTCCATTGATTAGTTTGGTTTAATTCGTTGTTTTTTGTGTGGGTTCAGCTGCATTTAGTAAAGCCATACAAGCTCATGACCTGCACACAGGTGTGGATGTTTGTATTAAAATTATAAAGAACAACAAGGATTTCTTTGATCAAAGCCTTGATGAAATCAAACTTCTCAAGTATGTCAATAAGCATGATCCTGGAGACAAGTATC
>Ga0315914_1011224_pt1 | contig 10815 bp, 3 predicted proteins | sample MpolenodulesMG_FD_203920 | JGI IMG/M metagenome (GOLD analysis project Ga0315914, IMG submission 203920) | Medicago polymorpha root nodule microbial communities from Los Angeles, California, United States - elongated nodules | ecosystem: Host-associated > Plants > Roots > Nodule | place: USA... | reverse complement strand
TTAATTCTTTGTGCTATAACTTGCTTAAAATCAAAAAATAAAAGATGGAAATACATGTATATATGTTTTCATCCTTCTTCTTTCTTCCTTTCTTTAACGTGAGTGGTGAGATAAGTCCTACACCCGGGCTTGAGAGAACATTAAGATAGGATGGTGGTATAATCAAAGTGTCATTCCAAGAGTAATCTTGAGTGTTGGTACATGTGATAACCCCGCTCAATGGAGGTTCTTGGAAGTAATACTATGTTGACATGAGTAATCATGTTCGGCACTATTATTTTCAAGTGACCGTCGAAGTTGAGGACCTTTAGTTACCTTTAACCCATCTTGGCATTTTAAGACGTAGTGCGGTGGCTAATCAAGAGTAATCTTTAATTAGTTGATACGCAATACTACACTCAAACGAGACTTTCCTACGAATCTTATTGGATCAAGAGTAATCTTGTAACCCGATAATATTTGGAAGTGGTTGTAGACTTTGGGAACTTGGTAGAACCCGTGATACAGGTACATTTGAAACCATAGTTCTTACCGAATGACATATTTACCCTTGACTCCAACATATGGACTTAAACCGCACCATGTTATTTAGCATAATCATGCATACATGCATTCATTCATAAACAACTTTTTCCATCAAATATTGAAGGATTTAGACAAGTTTTTGCCAAACATCACAGATGAACAGACCTTGTAAGGAAGAACACCAAGAAATACAACTTCAAAAAAAAAAAAAATCTTAACTAAGCTTTAACTTTTGTTAAGAACTTTTTCCTTGGTTTCGTTCTTACTTTTGAAAAAGGAACCAATTGCAATATCTTCACAATTTTCAAATAAAACCATGTCCCTCTGCAAAGTTTACAATTACTTTGACAAATCTTTCGATAAAATAAAAAAAATGTGTCTATGTTTGCATAAGCATCATGCATCATTTTGCATTTCATAGTTTCAAGTCTGTGTCTCACACGTTTGCTTTTCTATCAAAAGGTCAATCCATCAGTAAAGTGGTCTGATGTCTTCATTCAACTTCAACTCGCATATACAAACATTCGCGCAAACACGAGAGATGGATCAGCTCGGACAAGAGGTCCACGAGCTTCGTGAAGAGGTGGCGACACTTCGGGCCGAGGTAGAGAAGTTAACTAACTTGGTATCTTCACTAATGGCTACGCAAGATCAGTCACTAGGCCCACAACAACCTCGGCAACAAGCTTTTCAGCGGTTTAAGGCTCAAAATCAAGCTCAGAGGGCATCGCGGTTTGATCTGATTCCTGTGATATACGCGGAGCTGCTTCCCACACTGCTGAGGAAGAACCTCGTTCGGATGATTTTCTGTTTTATGTTTTAAAATTTTCAAAAATCAAAATCAATTTTTATATTTCGATTTTGAGTAATCTAACATGACACCACACCTATTGTAAGAATGTACCTCGTAACGCTTCACCTAGCATCAAAATCCACTCCAATTAAAGATATAATTGTTAACTAGGTCTTTATTTAGATTTGGTGTCTTCCAATTTATCAAAAAACAATTTGCGTCAAGAGTCAATTTTCTATGAGACATTTCAAAGGGATTTACTTTTCGGGTTTCCTCGCGCGTCCCATTTTTTCCAAAAATGCCTTTGAGTTTCCGGATTTTATAATCCGAAATGGTGTTTTCTTTTGTTAAAGGGTGAAAAAATGAGTAATGGATTTTTCCGGATTTTGTAATCCGAAAACTTCAAAAAATAGGGCGCGTTACATGTTTCCGGATTACATAATCCGAAAACCCCCTAAACATCCTTTTTCAAGGTAAAACAGTTCGGATTACATAATCCGAACTGTATCAGCACAAATTCTAAACATGTTTGTAACATGGATAGTCATTTTAGGGACAATATTAATCTTCCTAACTAGTGGTGTTCAAATCCAAACCGATCCAAAATAAAACCGCAAACCGATCCAAAAAAAACGAAAACCGCAAAATACCGAATATTTTTGGATGTGTTTGGATGTTGTTTTGGAAAAACCGCTATGATCGGATCGGATTTCAGATTGCCTTTACAAAACCGAACCGAACCAAACCGCAAAAGTAAATTTTATACTTATTTATTATTTTATTTGTATTATATATTGCATTAATATATTGCTTATTGGTATTTAATCTTATATATTGCATTAATTTAATCTATATTATTACTACTTCATCTATTTCAAATATAATAATCATTTTCATTGTGTAATGTTAACTTTTTTAATAAATTTGTGTCATATTTTGTATCAAAACTACTATTTTAATGTGTATGAGTAATATTAATATTTATAAAAAAAATACATGTTACTTTACTAAAAAAATAAAATTACATGTTACATTTTGGATATCCAAAAACCGATCCAAATTAAACCGCATATATTTGGATCGGATCGGTTTGGATTTTTTTTAACATAATCATCCAAACCGAACCACACGTGGTTTTTATTTTGGATCGGTTGATTTTTTACCTCAAAACCGATCCAAACCAGACCGCGAACACCCCTTAATCAAAAATCGGGTTTTCGTGCTACTTGATCGGATTGCTACGAAACTTCCCCAGAAAATCAAAAAAAATTCAAGGACCATGACTCACATAGAAGGGACTTCTTACGAGACTCCGCCCCTCAAAATCTAAAATTCCATCGTTTAGACCCATTTTTATTTTATTTTTAATTTTTCATATTCTCAGAAAAATCCGAAAAAATTTGCATTAGTTTTATTTGATTTTTAGAATTTGTTGGTGCTGTTTTTATATTTTTATGATTTTATTTGACATGTTTTTAGCATTTTTTTTTACTTAGTTTTTTTGTTGTTTTTAAAAGCAAAACTCAAAACTACTGAAATGAAAGAGTCTGATGGCTGATTATACATAAGAATTGTCCGGATTATAAAATCCGAAATAGTAAACAAGAACCCGGATTTTAAAATTCGGAATGCACAAGGACATTTTTGAAAATTTTACAGGGCGCGGGAGAAGACCATAGGTTGGGAAAAGTAATTCCCCATTTTAAATGAGTTTGGACTTAAATGTGATGTTGAGTTTTCAAGATTAAGTACACTACTATTACTTTTTTAGTCTTGGAAATATTTCTATATCCGATTCTTAATGTATTCAAGGGTTATATGACAACGCTAGAACAGAAAAGAGAAATTTCCTTGTGCAGGAAAAGGAAGTACAACAACAGTTATGAATGAAGGTGGTTCTAGAACAAGGATTGATGGTGGTATTTAAACTGTTTTGTATCAGTGTGTTGTTGAAATTACCTTTTCATTTGAGTTGGGACATTTAAACTGTTTTGTATCAGTGTGTAGTGTGTTGTTGTTATGTTTCTTTATGGCTAGAGAATGTTTTGGTTGGGAGACCATATTGATTAAGAGCATTCTCGTTTGGCATTTGGTCTTTTGTGATGTTCAAACTAGATCATCTTCTTCACTTTTCTTTAAAGGCCTAAACTTTAATATTGTATATTACTCAAACTGTCACTAAATTGGCTTATACTCCTCAGATATCTTCCAAATCCAATGTAGAAATTATTCAGAGATATTATGTTAACAAAACAAACTTTACATCAAAATTCAACAAAACAAAAACCAGAATAATATGTTAACATGTGGGAACATAATAATGCATAAACATAAAGGGGAAACAAAAGTGCTAATGCCAGAATCCATTACATACACAAACTCAAATCCTAAACAATAAGCAACAATTAGTTTAACCATTTAATCAAAAAATCATCATCAATAAAACTAACAATCGCCTTTCAAATGAAATTAACCATTATATTACACTACAAAGAATACAATAACATAAGAAGTTTCACACTTATCCTCATATTCATCTCTTTTGTCCTTTCAATTTTAATACAATGCCATAGCTTAGTACTAAACAATCATAATGCAGAAAATTCCTTTTAATAGTTGGTCCACAAAATCAAATAACAAAAAATTTGTTGGGTTATATCAGACAAACTAAATAACAATTTAAAATGTAGCGACTTGTTCGAGGCCATATTCAAAACTAAATTAATTTGATAGGCACGGAGAAATCGCCAATTGTGTTTGTTTTTGCCAACCTTCAATGCAAGATGCAGCCATAAGTTGACCCTCTTGCTCTGCAAATTGGCTTTAACCCTTCAAATAACTTTCTAAGCAATTTTAGGAATTAAATTATTTAGAGATTTTTTGTAAATGTAGGAACATATGAATGCATAAGGCTGGAGATAAAACAAGGGCCAATGCCAGAATTTCAGTTCCAAATTATCATTGGCAACGTACAGCACTGAAATCACTATCAAATAAGTGAATCGGAGACTCTAAATTGTTGCCTTTTTATATCAACATATTAAAACCCTAAACATATATCACTAAGAATATAATCATTAACTATTTAATCCATAAATCACCAGAAAATAATCAGTCAATTAAATTAACATTCATCTGATTCGCAAGGGCACAAAATTGTTTTTGTTTCAAACTTCCAAATCAAGAACATTTAACACACCTATCACAAAGCCCAAGTCGCCCTTAGTACGGGAAGATCTCAAACATAACTCCTTCGTATGAAACATAGGGAGACAGTGGCTATGGAAATAAGAGTATTAACTGATATTGATCCGGAAGAGAAACAAGTTGATAATGGATAATATTCATTTCTGATAGGAATGTTAAACATCACAAATTCGCACCTGATAATGGATATATTTGGCGTGCTGGTTCAGGTTCCTCCTCCTTTTGGTTCGACATCTGGAGCTCCTATGGTCTCATTGGATCATAGGTTCCTATCATTGACATTCATGATATTCATCTTACCGTGCGTGATGTCTTCACTTATAATGGGCAGCATACGCAGACTCTCTATACCAACCTCCCACAAACAATAGCAGACTTCATAAACAACACTCACATCAAGTTTAACGATAGAGTTAACAACACTTTCATCTGGAACCAGAACATTAATGGTACCTACACCGCTAAAAGTGGATCCGCTTGGCTCCTTGAAAATTCCAATTCAACCACCATTCCTACTACAATGGGTTCTTGGTCTTGGATATGGAAGTTAAAGATCCCTGAAAAATTCAAGTTGCTAATTTGGCTCGCTTGTCACAACGCGAATCCTACTCTTTCTTTGCTTCACCACCGCCACATTGCTCCGTCTGCTACATGTTCGAGATGTGGGGAAGATGATGAAACTCTTCTGCATTGCCTCCGAGACTGCAGCTTCTCTAAAATCATCTGGATCAAGCTCGGTTTTACCACCCAGGACCCCTTTTTCGAAGGAACTGTGCACAACTGGCTTAAAAATAATGCAACTGGTGCTCATTCCTCCACCTTTCTTGCCAGTCTCTGGTGATCGTGGAGACACCGTAATTAGATGTGCCTTAGTCATGATACCTGGTCCCTCACTAAGATTCTGTCACATTCAAAATACTGCTGTTTCGATTGATAGCACTTTCCATGTCGCTCCTGTTCTTCTATCAGACCGCCTGGTTCGTTGGAATAGCAACAACTACAATTGTGGTGTGCTCAATGTGGATGGTAGCTGCTTGGGAACTCCTACTCGAGCTGGTTATGGTGGCATCATCCGGAACTCTGCTGGTTTTTATCTCTCGGGATTTTCAAGTTATCTGGCAGCAACCTCTGACATTTTGTTTGCCGAGCTTTCTGCTATACATCGCGGTCTTCTCCTGGCTGTCGAGGCAGGCATTGAAGAAATGGTTTGTTACTCGGACTCTATGCTCTCCATTAATCTTGTCACTGATCAGGCTTCCAACTTCCATGCTTATGTTATTCTAATCCAAGACATTAAAGATCTCTTTTCCACAAGAAATTTCTCCATTCATCATTGTCTAAGAGAAGGGAATCAATGTGCCGATTTCTTTGCTAAGCTAAGAGCCACCTCTAATGAAGAGTTTACTTCTCATGTTACTCCACCGAACAACCTTATTCCTTTGACCAGGAACGACGCCATGGGAACTTTATTCCCTAGAGCTTAGGTTTTTTCTAATGAAGAGTTTTTTCTTTTTTCTTCTTTTTTTTTAGCCTTGTAACCAAAAAAAAACTCACACAATTGAAGATGTCGGGATTCGAACCCTCAAGTCCAACCTAATAATTTCATACAATCAATGTTCCAATTGAATTGGTACTAGATTCTTCTATAAAATTCAGCTATTTTTTTCCCACAAAATTAAGATATTATATATTGCATTATGTATACCTACGATGAAGTCACTCTTAAATTAGTCATGACAAAATATTTCAAAATAATCATAACAATCTTTATCTTTATCAAAAGTTAGGTCTCTGTCTTTTTCTAATGCCAGAACCTCAGAGTCTAATATTATTGCATTTTCTAAAAAGATCCAAATCCTAAACAAGAAGCAACAATTCATTTAACAATTTAATCAAACAAACCTCATCAATTAAACTAATAATCACCATTTAAATCAAATTAACCAATATATTACACTACAGAAAAGAAGTTTTACACTTATCCTCATATTCATCTCTTATTTGTCCCTTCAATATTTTCAATACAATGTCATAGCTTAGTACTAAACAATCATAATGCAGAAAAGTCCATTTAACAGTTACTCATAAAATCAATTAACAGAAGATTTGTTGGGTTAAATCTGAAAAACTAAATCAACAATTTAAATTGTAGCGACTTGTTCGAGGCCATATTCAAAACTAAATAAATTTGATAGGCACGGAGAATCGCCATTGTTTCTTATTTTTGCCAACCTTCAATGCAAGTACAAGCCATTAGTAGACCCTCTTGCTCTGCAAATTGGCTTTAACCCTTTAGATAACTTTCAAAGCCATTATAGGAATTAGATTATTTAGATTCTTCCTTAGGTAAACAAAAAATATCAGAGAAAACATGAGAAGTTGTAGGAGCATGAGCATCTGAATGCATAAGGCTGATAAAACAAACAAATGCCAGAATCTCAGATCCAAATAATTATTGGCAACGTAAAGCACTAAAATCACTATCAAATAAGTGAATCAGAGACTCTAAATTGTTGCCTTTTTATTTATTTCAACATAATACAATCCTAAACACTAGATTGTTTTTGTTTCAGACTTCCAAATCAAGAACATTTAACACACTTATCACAGATCCAAAGTCCCCCTTAACACCCAAGGGAAGATCTCAAACAGGAAATCCGGAGACCCTCCTATAGAACATAGGGGAACAAAGGCTACGCGAATAAGAGTATTAATTGATATTGAACCGGAAGAGAAACATGTGGATCAATTGAAAATCTTCATTACTTAGGAGAAGAAGACTAGAAGTGGTGATGGAGAGGAGAGAAGAGAGCAAAGGGTTTAAATAGGTCAACAACACTAAAACCCTAATTTCCTTCTTTTTGGGCCTTTTAACCCATATATGATTTCCTCAAAGACTTCGTTATTGCTACTCCCACACCCATGTTTTCATACTCACAACTCAAATTAATGTCAGTGAATTTTTATTTTTATTTAAAGGGAGTGAATAAAATAGGCTGCATTGGTCTTTTATAAATTGAAAATTACTCTTTATGCTTTGTTTACGAGTTTAGAGAGGAAGAGATGAGAGAGTTTGGAAAAAAGTAAGGAGTAAGTGGAAAAAAATAGAGAACACTCGAAGGAGGAGTTTTTTAGGGGCTTATTTTTCTTCAAAATATAAAACTTTCTTCATTTAGTGGAACTAAAAAATTGTATTGGAGGAGAGTTTTGGGAGTTTATGTTAATTCTTCAAATTTAATATGTGTTGTTATAATATTCTTAAAATTAAAAATATACTCTTTCAAAAAACGTGAAAGATTTCTCAATTTTTTCCTATATTTTTGTCCCCTACAAACTCCCAAACAAAGCCTTAGGTTTCAATTTTTTATCCTAACATTAGCAAGACCCCTATCTTAATACATCTAACGGTGGTTAACTGTTGTTGCGTTTTAGTCTAATTTCAAAAAAAACAACGACAACAACTCCCACACTTATTTTATTTTTTTTAAAAAAACTTTTTTATCTCAAATTTCAACAAACAAACGAAATGACATTGATAAAAACATTGCATGTAAAATAACATAAAGCGATATACGATAAAACAAATGATACAATAGAAAATGATATAAGATGAGTGATAAATGATGTAAGATGTTTCAAGAGATTGTTTTAAACTTGATCATGCTGCTCTGCCAATATGAACATGTCATTTGTCATAGTTTTTTGTTGTATTTCATAGCAAATGAACCAAACATGTCTATTTTTACAAGCTTATGTGCATCGTAGACCACACAAACTGTCAATGCAACCTAAACAATAAAAAATCAACTACAATGTCGACAATTAACACTTGCTGGCACCAACGATAGTCAACATCCGCTAGCACCAAAGGCAATTAACTGCCGCAATCCGACAACTCATGAATCAAACGAGTCGAACTATATATAACTCAAGTTCAGCTCATTTTGTTAACGAACTTAATTTTCAGCTCATTTGGTTTATGAACCAAGTTTAACGGATCAATTGTCGAATCGAGCCTCGAACTTTATTCGACAGGTTCAGCTCATTGCCAGTCTTAGCCTCAACGCTCTGGTAACAGAGACAAAACCTAAGTTTCTGTCAAGTCAAGTTTTTTAGCCTTCACAAATTAACACATTCGTTCATTATTAATTCTTTTTTCAGACATTCATAATTCATTCAAAAATTCAACAAATTATCAGAAAACATATTTATTCATACAAAAATTGTTTACAACCAAATCAAAATCCAACAAAATTCAAATAAAAAATAACTTCAAATCCAAATCAAATTCATTATTTTCAGCCAAATATCAAGAATAACTTAACATAACACTAAATCCCCATGGATTGTCGCCTCCTTTTGGCTATCTGATATGTAGTGGCCGAAATCATCGCATCATCTTCATGACAAGAACCCTAAGCAAGTTAAGTTGTGAATTGATAGGCGTATTCTCTTCATTATGATCAAGAATGATTAAGTAAGCAAGTATCAAGACAAGTTATCATTTATGGTCAAGACCATAAAGTAAGATGTAGGTGTCGTGTCTTTCCGTTGTCCACGCTAAGGGGGATACGAGAGGTTCTCGCCAGGGGAACGGGATACGCTCCGCAAGGTAGGCCCGCACGTCACAGAGGGAGTCTGATGTACCTTAGCTAGGTTTTCATCGGTCAAGTAAGGGATTAACTTCCGGGGTTACTCCACTCGGGATTAATCCGTAAAATGAACCAAGATAATATTGTTTGTTCAACGCTAACCTCTAACATAATGAATGAACATGTTTATGAATATGATTACGATATGTTTCGAATTAAGAACAAGCTTATGCAATTAAACAAGTTATGAAGATATACTGTCGACGATCTTAGTGACTCCCCGACTGTCCGGTTTAGGAACATGTCATGAATGAGTTATATTTAGGTCTTGATGCGTTTAGTGTATCATGACATAGCGGTCTTAAGTTCCCTTGACCGCCATGACATCTAGAGTAAGACAAGCCTCATGAGTTATGAGATGAAGAACCTATGACGGACCTAGTATGCACGACCGTCTAGGAAAGTAAGTCCACACACGTATAATCAACCGGCAGGTTGTACTGTAGATACGTGGTAACCCTAGGTATTCCCCGAGGTTACCTATAGCCTAGGATTAGGTAGAACTCACCGAGACATTATGTCTCATCCCAATCCTTATTTGTTTCAGATCAGCATGTTGGTTTAGCAGGATGTAGCAAGCTTGTGACCGAATGGATATTCACCAATGTGCTCGTTCGTACCCGTTGCAGGATGTTATGGACTTTAAGGATGTATTTTCTATGTTTTGGACAAGTAGTATCATATTGTTGTATAAAATATTCATTCGAAGTCTTTATGTTGTAAATTTTAATGTATCCAGTACTGAAGATAATGCACATGCTAAACTTTCTAGATACGTTTAGTGTGGGCGTTACAAAATACCTTCCTTTTTCCTCAAGATCTACTTGCATTCAACTACCCTTTGGTTTTTAGGTAGCTTCACAAGTTTCAAAGTTTGGTTCTTCTCCAATGACTTCATCTCTTCATTAGCTGCCTTCAACCAATCCTTGTTTTCTTTGCTCTGATGAGCAAAACCGCAAGTGTACGGTTTTACCGAAGTAGTAAAAAGAGAGTATCGTTCCAACAGAGAGTTGTTCAATTTGATTGAATTTTAAGAGATGATTAGAAGAGAATTTGATTGTAAAGATTGAGTTTTTAAAGGATTAAAACAATAATAATAAAAAGCGCCTTAAGATTATTGGTTCATCGTAATGACGAATCCTTCACAAACAAACCCAAAACCATGACTTTATATTCGACCTACTTTCTAAAGACAAGTTTCTCTTTAGCGTATCAAAGCCTCTCTCGAGGTGCAGTGAGTGTGTTCCTCTAGCAACCACGCATATTCTCATGGTTAATTGCTATTAGAATCCTTGAAGAACGAAACTTTATATGTCTCAAGGTTTGCTAGACTATTCTCATGTTTCGCAACCCTTGTCTAAATTCACTTGTTCCAATATCAAAGATCCGCTTTCGCATTATGAATTGATATTTGAGATGATGAATTAACAAATACTAACCCTCCGCTTTCGCATTATGAGTTTAACATTTGTTAATTCATTATAAAAACGGTGAATTAGATTAGAAAGTATATTTATATAAAATTAGGGTTTATGGTTTGGTTTGATTAGGATTACGTCATTAGACTTATCCAACAATCCCAAGACAAGAAAGGTCTACTCACTCATGATCATCGTAGCCATAGAAGAGGAGAAGAAG
>Ga0315914_1011223_pt1 | contig 10820 bp, 6 predicted proteins | sample MpolenodulesMG_FD_203920 | JGI IMG/M metagenome (GOLD analysis project Ga0315914, IMG submission 203920) | Medicago polymorpha root nodule microbial communities from Los Angeles, California, United States - elongated nodules | ecosystem: Host-associated > Plants > Roots > Nodule | place: USA... | reverse complement strand
AGCACAAGTTAAATACCAAAGAATTAATCAAAGTCCATTTAATCCTTAATCATTAAAGTTTATTATCTTTAAAATTAATTTGGGATTTTGCCTCAACAAATGGAAATATTCATAATATCTCATTGGTGCTTATTTAACTATTAAATTTTCACTAGAAACAACATATGAGAACCTCTCAAAAAAAAAACATACGAGAAATATGCCTTATTTTCCCTAAAAAAAACACAAACATATGAGAAAGAATGCTTTATTTAATTAATTATGAATTGATTCCAACAGTAATAGAGCTTGCACTTATTAAGAAATATGTACATTCTCAAAAGTGTCATTCTTGAATCTTGATAACTTGTTTCATGAATATAGAGAAGTTAGTGGATAATAAACCATATATTAATTTTAGAGAAAAAAAGAGATATTTTAGAAATTACATAATTAAATAGAATTAGTTAAATTTTCTTATTTTTAAAACCATCAAATATTTATATTATTTTTATTTTATATATTCAAGAACAACGCGAGTAATTTGCATTGGTATTAGTTTACATATACTCAAGAATATCAACTATGCTTCTGGTACAGTGTTCCATTTCCTTTTTTCTTGCTCAACAGTTAATTCGTTTATTCAAGTCTTGTTCTCACAGAAACCTTCAATCCACATTGCGCTACTGATCAGGTATTTCATCTTTACCTTCATCTCTTCCTTGTTTAGTATTCTTCCTTTTCTCTTCTGTCCTATATGAATGTTCTTGTTATTAATTGTTACGCAAGAAATGAAATCTTGACTATGTTTAGTGTTACACACATTAACACATGAGTATGGAATTCAAGAAACAATGATTGTGTGATTGTAGGACTATAGATTAATACTTCTTAATTAGTGTTACAATAAAGGATTTTTTTCAAACAAAGTAATGGCAACTAATTAGTTGATTTTACTTAGAATAGTCTTAACAATCTTGGCTTGTAAATGTAGGATGACAGAACCTGAAATAGCAATTGGAATTGACATTGGCACATCACCATGCCGTGTTTCTGTGTGGAAAGGTACCCAAGAAGGGGTTGGGAGGATGGTTTTCCTTCCTATTTCAAATTTCCCATTTCTGATGCACACCTTGGACATTAAGGTTCGTCCTTTTATTGCTACAATTGCAAATAAAGCGTGTAGATCCACCACTGCAGTAGAACTCCTTGAAAAATTTCTGGTGAAATTAAAGTTTTCGGTTGAAATTCAGGTGAAAAGACCTATAAGAAAGGTAGTGTTTACAGTTCCAGTTTCATTCACTCGATTGCAGCGAACCCGGATAGAACGCGCTTCTGCGTGGGCTGATCTTGATGATGTCGAACTGATGCCTCAACCAATAGCAGTGGCTTTGTTTTATGCACAACAACAACTGCAGACTTCTGCTTCTTCTCTTGAGGATATGAACAATGAACGAAAAAATATTGCTCTCGTTTTCAATATGGATGCTGGTTATTGTGATGTTGCTGTCATTGCTGCAGAAAAAGGGAAACTTCGAATAAAAGCCCTGAGAGGAAGTCCTATTGGTAGAGAAGATTTGCTTGAAAATATGATTTGTCATCTCTTACCTGTTTCTAAAAATATATTCAAGAAACGTGTTCATGAGGACAGAGAAATTAAATTGATGGCTCGAATTCGAAATACTGTCCATGAAGTGATTACCCAACTTTCGTCTCAGACAAGTGTTGAGTTTGATTTAGAGATGGGAGATGGTTCGAAGATACACAAGGTTGTCGAGCGCGAGGAGTTTGAGGAAGTAAAAAAAGAAGTGTTTGAGAAGGGTGAAAGACTAATCATCCAATGCTTGCAAGATGCAAAAGTAGACGTTGAGAGTATAAATGATGTGATAATTGTAGGTGAATGTTGTAATATACCAAGGGTGAAAAATCTTGTTACTACCATATGCAAAGGAAAGGAGCTTTATAAAGGTACGGTGAATCCTTTGAATGCTGCACTTCGTGGTGCAGCAATGGCAGGAGCTAATTCTTTAGGCACTGGATTTAGGAACTTGGAGTTATTAAATTTTCATGTAACACTTCATACCATTGGAATTCGAGTTAACGGAAACAAATTTGTACCTGTGATTCCGAGGAACACGTCGAGGCCAGCAATGAGGAGTGCAGTTTTTACAACAATTCATGATTATCAAACTGAGGCGTTGATAGTTGTCTTCGAAGGTGAGGGAGAGAAGGCTGAAGAAACCCATCATTGGGGATATTACATAATAACTGAAATACCTGCAGCAACAAAAGGAGTTCCAGAAATCACTGTTTGCTTGACGATAGACCATGAAAACTGGCTCACAGTTATTGCATCGGTTAGGATGCATGGATATGAACAATATGATATTCCTGTTACTCAAGCAACGATGACATTTTTTGAAGAAGGACCGCTTTGTTTGTGTGATGATTCACTAATTAGAAGCTATGGTGATACAGCGGGTTTGGTTACTCTCTTCAACAAGGAACAATAGAATTATGATATAAAGCATCATTCAACATTGTACCTTTTATAGTTGTTTTCTTGTGTTTCAGCAACAGAGGTTAATGTGTCTAATGGTTGTAATACGATGAAAATAATTCATAGGGCATTGCTCTAAAATGATTTCATTAAAAAATAAGGACCATTTGGTTTTATTCATCTATTTTTGGTTAATATTGGTTTGAGATATCTCCCCTTTTACATTTGGTAAATATTTTGGAGATCAAATAGAAAAGGTCATAAGGTTTATCCCGATTATGAGAATTCAAAAGATATATCTTACGCTATATGCCCTTACATAAAATGCTAATTCACTACAAACATACTGATGTAATTCTACTTCTACATACGAAATCCTACCTACACAGCAATGGACATCTTGATTTTCTTAACAGTGGTGAGGGAGTAAGGAAATCAAGGGCACGACAAAGACGATGAGGGTCACAGTAAAGGAGAAGAAGGATCCTCTCAGTAATGGAGGATAATTAGGGTTTTATTTAAAAAAAAAATTGGAAATTTTGTAAAAAATTGGACTTTTGCAGAAGTAATATATTAAAATGTCAGGTCAATAAAAATAGTTGACGTGTCAATGCCGCATGTGCAACCATTAACCTCATTATACGGAGAGGACCGAATTTGGTGACAAAAACTTTTGGAAGAGCACTTTCGATGAAAAAATTAGAGACTAAACCCGAAAAGTGAACATTTGTATTAAGGAATGCTAAGGACACTCTTTTAAATACTTTCTCTAATACTTACTCTCTTATTGGATGAAATTAATGTATGTCCCACCACTTTATGTTGCTAGCACTACTCATATTTATAAGGACCTGAAACTTATTTAACCCGCTCTTTCCGTTGAAATTCAAATAGATTCTATTAAATTATGTTACGTGTACTGTGCATAAGTTTAATGGGACTCATACAAATTTCAACGAATTAAAAGGCGTGTTAAGCAGATTGTAGTACTAGTGATACCATAATTATTTATTATTCAACAATTGATTTATGATGCCCAAACACTTGCCACGGACAAAAACAATGAAACTAATTACGACAATTAATAGAATAATAACTTTATTTTGGTATCCTTAAAATTAGTATATCAATCTTACATTAACATCTATTTATATGTCAATTAATGACATCAAAACAACCCAAGGTATATCCATTTGGTTGAGGGGAACCATTAATCATCCCCTAAACCAGCGTACTAATCCCTCATTAACTTTTGTTGGTGTATATGGCAATACCTTTGAATGCCGCCTATCTCCTCACAAAACTAGGGATCTTCAAACTCACAGATCCATGATGCAATAATACTACAACCCATGGATTATTTTCATACCGACCATCCTCAGACTTACATTATCAAGCTTGAAACCTTTTGCAAATTTTTCCGGTTTTGTTCATCACACTCCAAGTCATTTTTTTGCCAGTGCCTCGTTATCAGACAAAACGCTTTCCATGTAGATATAGCCATGTCTCCTTTCTGTTCTTCTCATTCTTGATCTCCTGCTTAAAAAAAAGGAATCAATTGTTGATACAGCAGCGATCTCATTTAATAGTATCTATTTATGTACTGCATAGCTGTAATACAACAATACAAATAGAATTGTATTAGAGGCTGTACACAATCCCTTCTATATAAGTCACTTCAATGTTGCATCTCTCAAAATCCTGGCTTTCTATACAGTCTACATCAATCAATATAGTTAATATCAAGAGAAACAGATGAAAAAACCACCGGAGATCTTTTTTGTGTAACCTATTATTTTGGACAGTTCTGATATATAAAGATCAAATGCACAAGTTTCTCTTAACATTTTCATCATTAAGCAACATTTATTCTATTTACTTTCTCCTTTTATCAAATTATCTCAGTATAAGAGTGTTGATGAAATCACAGTTTGGCAAAAATAAAAAACAAGTGCAGAACCTATTAAGGGACCCAGGAGTGGAAAGCAAAATAAAAAATATTCAGTATTTCTTTGCCCTTTCTTTGCAACATAAGAAGATTGAAAACTGGAGTGGGTCCCACATCTAACTCTCTTCTCTAGTTATATACTAAATCAAACAGACAAAATGCTCCATTTCTCTTCTACCTCTCTCGCTTATTTCCTACTCTAATAAATCACCTCTTTACTAAGCAACACGTAAGATTCAGAACAATAGAAACCTAACATCAGACTCTAGAGTAATCAATAAACTAATTTAGCTAACTAAATTGATTTGTATCGATTAGCCCGAGGAAACATCTAGAGTAAAAACCATAATTTGCTAGGTTATCATAATGTAAACTTCCAGAAGTTTCGCACCATAAAGACCAATGTGAATGGAAGAATCTAGGAAATACATGCCAGTGATGAAAAAAAAGACAACTGTTTTTTATATTATATCTCTAACACATACAATTAAAACCACTTCCATATAAAATGTACATAAACAGCTACAAGCATACAAATTGTACCTCCAGAATTCTAAAATACCAATCATACCTCTCATTTGCATTTTGGTGGATTGATTTTCTTTCCCGTGTCGATGCACCACATTTCTAAATGTTGATATCCCACCTACATAGGATTTTCCAGATAACTTCGTGTTTATCTCAGTAGCAAGAACAGCTCCGGGATTTTCTATAGCAACGGCAATAACTTCAGGTCGTTTGCCACTATACTTCCTCACCATTTTCCTCAACACCTCAGACACAGTCTTTTCCATGTGAGCCAGCGGGCAGTTTACAGGGCAGCTTGAAAGAGCAGCATGAGCAGCTTTATGGAGTGCGTCCAACAGCTTCCCTTTGTCAAGCCATAGGCATCTTGTGGTAATTCTTATCTTTCCTTTTAAGGTGTTTTCAACCGAACTGTCTAAACTTTGAAGGCGACATACTTCCATGCTGTAAAACGATCAAGATTAGCAAGTGATTGAACATGTTAAACCTGACTTTGACTAACTACTAGAAAAATCTACCTAATCACAATGATGCCGTCTAATGCAATTTTCAGTCTTTCATCAATGAAGAGTTCACTTGATGTACCAAATGCTTTGTCACCATCACTATACTTCAACTGCATGACAAAAGGGAGGTAGTATCACAGAATTATAAATTTCTAAAAAAGAGGCCACCGGAATACTTTAAGGGCTACAAACCTCCAAATTCTCTTTTCCAAGGGAAATAAAACCATTAGAAAGGACTTTTCTATTTCTCAAATGTGAAACGCCAAGCATCTCTCCATTCTTAATAACCTGGTGCATAAATTAAATCTTATCAGTTTCATCGACATATTTATATAAATCTTGTAAGCCAATAGTTTCCCATCTATCATACAAGAACAATCAATAAGGAGGCAATCACTCACAGCAGTGTGTCGAATGCCAGTTGATTTTCCAAGTAATTCATGCTCCTTCAAGAACAAGAGTTCGCCATGTATGGGAAGAAAATGCTGTGGCTTCACAATTCTAAGTACTTCCTCCTGCAGGAATATATGTAATGGTTTAAAATAACATGTAAAATCAAAGACAAAAACCATACAAAGTGAAGCATATTAAAAGACAAATATCAGATATAGTAAACTAAAAAATGCATCAAGATAACGTAATTAGTTTGACAAGGCTTGAATGTCCATGTGACATTTCATTACCCTGGTATCTAGTAAGAGTATAAAACCATGTCAACTTTTCCTTAGAAATAAGAATATTATTCAAATTCTTTTTGGTTTCTAATGTTTTGATGGTGTTGCATATCTAGCCTATATTTAACAGAAAAGGATGAGAAAACAGATATGAACAAAAAGGAAAAAATAGGTGATAATCAATATAAAAACTTACCAATTCACCACGATACGCATGACCAGATGTGTGTAGGCATTCATTCTTCCCCATGACTATTGTTGGTCCAATCTCTGATATGCGGTTTAGCATTTCCATAACACGAGATTCGTTACCGGGGATAATCTAACAGTTATAAAGAGCAGTGGACAAGTTTACAACATAAATTGATTTTTAGATAGATAATTATCTTTTCCTTCTGCAGAAATATTTTCAGAAATTAATAAAATCAAAAGTTCATGCTAAAAAATCAGAAGCTATTACTAGAATGGCTTGAAATTTGAAAGTAAAAAGGAGTACATTGTAAGTTCATTCACTGATATCAGTTCCTTAGCAATCTAGGAAGGGCAAAAACTTAAAAATAATAGTTATTATACTTGTCTCATACACTTCATGGACACCACACTACAAACTGTAGTTGGGAGTGCTTTTTTATTTCTGGATCTCTATAACAACACAGAGGAGAACACCATAATTAGATAACTTAAAGATTTTATTGTGTCTGCAATGACTCCATGTTAACTTTTAAAATGTGGATTTCTCTCTTGATTTAAGATCTGTGTTTTATGTTTTCATATATGGTATCACAGCCATGTTGTATCCTATAATCTTTTTAAAATGTCGTATCCCCATGTCCCATGTTGTATCCATGATTTCTAGAGTACAGCAAACATGCTTTAATAAATCAAAAGGCAGATGCCCAACACGGAACTTTGTTACACACCTTAGCTGAATACAACACAGTGTCTTCCTTTGTAAGTTCGAAAGCATGACTACTTCCGTAAGATGCAAGGTTCAAGGCAGCACGTGGTTCTGCCTGACACAATAGCAAATATTTGGTCATATGCCATAATTTTTTTCCCTGTCTGTAGTAGATGAAAATAGACGGTCTTTAGAGAACCTTAAAAAAACTTACTTGAGAACCCGTTGTCACAATCAGCAAATCCTTAGGTGCATAAGCATGCATATCCTCTACTTTCACCTATGTAAAATAGGAAATGATTAAGAACTTGCAACATAAATGAGACTTACAGCTTCTCTTGTAAATAAGTCTGTCTGATGAAACACTAAATACAAGGTGGAAACAAGAATATACAGCTGCAATTACTATTTGTGTGACCGACGGTGAAAACAAAAAGCAGAATGACAAAAATATATATACACATGTTTATTACCAGAGTGGATGGATCAATTGGAACCTTTCCATCTTTCCAAGCTGCATCCAAATATGTCCTTAAAGACATGCCAGCAAATACCTGTAGAATAGTCACAAAACTATAAACACAGGTTTCAATTAATTAAAATATACAAGCTAAGAAATAAAATAAACATACCAACTTTCGGCCGGTCAAATCAGCAGCAGCTTTCACACTTCCAAGACGATGAATATTAGATGAAAACTGGGTTGTTATAACCCTTCCTTTAGCAGCAGAAATATGCCTCAATAATGCATCAGCTACAACAGACTCGCTCATTGTCCTTCCAGGTGAGAGTACATTTGTTGAATCACTCATCATCTGCAAAGCAATTCCAAAACATTATTTGCTTCTATCCTTTGGCAAAATTTAAGAACAAGGCAGCATAAATTCTACACATGTTATGATAACCAAGCACAGAGCGGAAAATGAGAAGGAACCAACACAGAGTTTTAGCGCATGTTCGAGCTGCAACAAATTTCAAACCTACATCCACGGGCAAAACAGATATATTTTACTATAACTAATGAAGATTACATGAGTTAGCCACTCAACGATCAAACCCAATACACTCGATGTGAATTATGTGAACACCTATTGGCCTAATCCATCCATTTCCACCACAATATTCCATTAAAAATAATTGTGAGGTCGGGTACAAGTCAGATCTATCCTAAATTTAAATTAAAAGCCATTTATAACATACTTGAAGACATAATCACCTTGAAAAGGCCTATTTACTTGCCACCCAGAGAAACATCAGAACAATTAAAAATACAAATGACTCACCAATGTGACTCCTTCTTTGGACAGTTCCTCTAGAGCTTCCCGATCAAAAACTTTACCGTCTAACGGCGTTTCATCAATCTGTTGAATCAGCATGTTGAGCAACAGGAGATTCACGGTTGACGGAAGGTACAATACATTGAGAAACAAAATAAAATTCTAACCTTCCAATCCCCAGTGTGAAGAATAGTACCATCAGAACAGCGAAGAACTAATCCACAGCAATCCGGAATAGAATGGCTCACTGTAATAGGCTCTATCTCAAATGGCCCGGCTACAAACTTCTTCCTTGTTCTAAATACTTTTAATCGGGATGGAACAAAAATACCATGATCCTTCAAACGTTTTCTTATAAGCTGTTGGAAATAACAAAGGTTAACTTTCTATGGATTGCAATGAACAAAATAAGCAATGTGCAACAATTTTCATTACAATAAATATTAATATGGTGACACACAATGAAGAATTTAAGAAATTAGTCAACTTCAAGATATGTTGGCACTAACATCTAACTCATCACTTCCTACGGAACATTATTGTTGATTCATATGACAAATGAACTAAATGGAAAGCAGCATTTGAACAATAAAGTAAGGTAACAAGACTATACAGATTTCTTCTTACCTCCATTGTAAACGATGACGCAAAAACTGGTGTTTGAGAATCCAGCATTGGGATGACCTGATGAACCAAGTAAAAATTATAGCAACTGCAAAGCGTATATACGTAAATAGCAAAATATATAACTTTAATAAAAGAATAATAATCAATTAGATTGAATGCAAGAGAAGAAACAGAGTATTTGAAAACATACATGAAGAGCAAACTACTTTTTCCTAATATTATAACTGATTAAATTCTGATATTAATAAAAATACCAAGGACTGAAGCAATTTGATTCACAAAATATTTACATGTATGGTTGTTTTGAGTTTCTCTTGGTCTTACAAGGCTTACCCCACACTTTTTGGGTGTAAGACAGAAAGACTGCAGCTTCAGCTTAGTAAGCGAAATATTTTAAAAATATCATACCTTACCAAGCAAGGACAGCAGGCACATGTAGCAAAAGGGAGTTCACACAACCATTGCCTTAGATATATGATATTGTAAAAGAGTTCATTACGAGTAGCCCGTAAATATATCCATGACTTCTAGTCCTTACACGCGCTATAATCTAAAAGACACTATTTGATCATAGTTGTATATCTTTCTTGAAGCACACCAACTTAAAATTAACATAGCAGCAAAGACACCGAGAAGGTTCATTTATCAAACTAAGTGTGCTTGTTTAAGTACGTCTCAGTTTCTTATGGCAGAATACATCAAACAACGGGCATTGCATCACATGCCAAATACTCAAATAAAACTAAAGGAGTAAATCTGAGAAAACTAGTTTGATAAAAGAATATATTTCTTTGGAGTAGGAAGCATTACCCAAGGCAATGCACCGATATGATCTTCATGACCGTGTGTTATAACTACTGCTTCAATTTTGTGACTCCATTTTTTAATAAATGCTGTATCAGGTATTATCTTCTGGACCCCAAGCTCATCATCGCTGAAACCGGTTAACAATGTAATAATTAAAAGGTCGGTTAACCTAGAAAACTAATGAAAATCAGAGCAAAATACAATGATGAAGCAGCAATTTGATACCGCATAATGGACTTGCAAACCCTACCCTGGAAACATGACACCGGCATCAATGAGGATACATCGATCGTGATTCCCAACAAGCATACAGTTCATCCCAATTTCACCCAACCCACCAATAGGAAGAACTCGAAGGGGCGGCCCATCTGACCCTTCGTAAAATTGCTCCATCTTTCGTTGAACGGAATCTTCCATGCTTTTCCTAGGACCTTCAATTCTTCTTGGTCTTTTGTGCATTACTTTGGCTCCATCAGTATCTACTCAAAACACAACAATATAATCCAATTTCATTCAAATTTTAAAAAATAAAATAAAAAATAAAAAGATATATAAATAAATAAACGATTTATTTCAAAATTGAAATGGTAGAAGCATGAAATTGAAGAGAGGATGAATTACTTTGGAGTGCATTGGAACGAAAAGAGCAATGACGAGAACGCCGCGTAGGGTGAAGGCGATGAAGTCTGGTATAGAAATGGAGATTGTGAGAAAGGGAAATGGAATTGCAAGTAACCATTGTTGAGAGAGGAAAACGGAACCCTAATGATTTGTGGAATTGGGGGAAATGGAATGGAGAGGGTTTTTGGTAGAAGGTGCTACAAAGATGGAGTTCAGTTCGAAGCGGGAAATGGGTAATGCGCTTCACCGTGTATTTCTTACACTTTTCGTTGAAATCGAGGTGTCCTCTTTTTTTTTTTTTTTTTTTTTTTCAGGTAGTCTAGTGGCTAGCGCACACAATTTAACGGTGGAGAAGTGGGGTGTCCGCGATTCGAACCCCGGTGTCCTCTCTTTTAAAATAAACATAAAAATATATAATGGTGGCATTGGTTAAACACAATATCACAAGTGTACAAAAA
>Ga0315914_1011222_pt1 | contig 10821 bp, 10 predicted proteins | sample MpolenodulesMG_FD_203920 | JGI IMG/M metagenome (GOLD analysis project Ga0315914, IMG submission 203920) | Medicago polymorpha root nodule microbial communities from Los Angeles, California, United States - elongated nodules | ecosystem: Host-associated > Plants > Roots > Nodule | place: USA... | reverse complement strand
GGCACTGAGGATTATTATAAAACTGAACCCAAACATAATCAAATAAACCGGTATTAATAGCTGAATCCAAATGAGCATCAGGGTAAGGACATTGAGGTGCTGCAGACAAATAAACTTTCTTCTGTGAACTAAACCCATCAAGTGCTTTTGCAAGTTGATCCCAATATTTACCATCACCAGCTTCAATATCAAAATCAATTCCATCCAAAACAGCATCACCTAATGGTCTTGAAGATGACGTGCCACCCAAGAAATTGTTCCATAGGTAGTTTGCAAGCTGTGTGGCGTCGTAAGACGAGTTGAGAGAGTAGCTTCCAGTGCCACCTCCGATAGAGAGCAACACTTTGATGCCTTTGCTTTGACAAGTTTGGATATCTTTACTAAAGTTTGTGCAGCCGTTTGAGGCTGGATCACAATGGCCTGCAAGGTTTAGTTGTGGATTTTGGCCATTGCCAAAAGTGGAGAGAAAAGCTATGTTTACAAATTGGTAGTTGTTTGTGTTGCAAGCATCTGCTAAGGAGCCTTCATTTCCATTTTGGCCCCAATAGACTCCATTTCCTGCAGCACGAGAGGATTCAAATAGGGAAATGAAGAACAGTGGGAATAATAGGACTGAAACTTTTTTGAAGGATGCTGCCATGCTTATATGAATTAATTAGATTTTGTTTTGAGTTGTGTTGAAATGTAGAAAGATGCATAGCATTTTTTGAGTTGGAGGATATGCAGAGACAGAAGCTGAAGGAAGAAATTAACAGAAGCGTGTTATATTTTTTAATTTTTTTTATTAAGGATGGAGGGAGTATATAGTTTGATAAAAATAAGAGGTAGCAAGAAGAAGCGTGTTATGTCCCTTGAAAACAAAAAAGAAGAAGCGTGTGATGTAGTTGGTGAGAAATTGGTGGCATTCATGCATACACTTCTAGGAAATATCTAAGTCAAGCGTAATTTAGACTTAAATATGTTTTCTTATGGCTAAAAATTCACAATTAAGATGAATAAGTGAGAAATTTAGGGTTCAGACTCCGGTCCTACGTAAATATTGCGATGTTCTTATCAATTGAGTTAAGTTCACGGCACTACTTACAGAAGTTTAATCCATGCTAAAACCAACTTTGTTTAATTATTCTTAAACTTCTAATTTTTTGAATGATTTTTTAACCAGTATTTTGATAAGCGACATTTGAGATCTGAGTGAGGATTGTGCATCAAGCTTTATTTTTACATTAACAAGTCCCTCAAAAGTAGTTTGATAAACTTTTAGTGTCAAAAACAATGACAGCCACATATAAATTATGAAGTATCCATTCGAAATATTGTACAATAGTTAACATTCATTTCATTGGTAATACTAGGTAAATAATGCAGGTTTCCTTTCCAATGTGAAACTTGTTCATATCTCATCCTATAAATTGTACATTAAAATTTCTTTGCACCATTTTCTTCTAGGTTCCTCCAATTCCTTTCCTACTTCTTAGGCCTCAGTGTTTGTCCAAATATATTAGTACATCTTACATCCTACTATTATTTACACTTCATTGGCTTCTTCCCAATCCTACAGTAAGAAGTAGAAGGGCTACAACAACCAAAAAACTAACATTTTCATCTTTAATGAGACTCTGCAGATTGAAAATGAGACCAATATTCTTTGACAAGCTTCCCAAACAAAGATCCTTCTCTCTTCATCAAGTTCATTGGCTCGTCATACTCTACCAGTTTTCCTGAAAATTCAATTACACATTTCATTTCATTAGAACAAAGTAACTAAAGGATCAAATGTTTTCTCCACAACATGTGCTAAATGTTCAAATGTGCATTAGTACCTTAAGATAAAAAATGCTAAATAATTAAATTTACTGCTTCATCAATAATGATAAATCAGATGGTATTTAATATGCTACTTACCATCACTGATGGAAAGAACCTTGGTGCAATCCATCACCGTTGGTATCCTGTGAGCTACTGTGATTACCGTACAATCGGCAAATTCAGTCCTAATGGTTTTCTGTAAAATCAAGTCAGTTGCATTATCAATTGATGCAGTTGCTTCATCGAGCACCAATACTCGACTCCTCCTCAGCAAAGCACGGCCCAAACAGAATAACTGCCGTTGTCCCATGCTCCAATTTGCCCCATCTTCAACCACTGTATAACAATTTGTTACTAGACATTAGTATCTAGAACTACTGTTAGGATAAACAACTTGATTAATCACCTATAACATAAGCACTTATCATAAAATGCTGATGTATAAGTTCTATTCATAACTATTTTGGAGGGCTTATGGAAATAAGCTGAAAACAATTTATACACATGTTATAAGCTAGTTCCATGAGTTCTTCCCCAAAGTCTCACAAGTGCTTATGTCAGTAGATAAGTTCAAATAAGCCAATCCGATTAGACTCCTAGACATGAATTGATCACTACAAAGTTGTGATAGCAAAACATGAAAATGTACCTGATGAGTCTAAACCACCTTCTTTCTCTTGGACAGCCTCTTGCAACTGACACTTCCCAAGAACCTTCGTAAAGAAACCAAAACTAGTCTATATTAATTATTGGAACTTGGAAATAAAGATAATTAAACAAACTAATTATTGGAACTTGGAAATAAAGATAATTAAACAAACAGGAATGAAAAAACTTCATGTTGTTATCAACTAAATGATAAAAAATAACTTGGCAGGCATTAGTACTACCTCCCATATCTCTTGATCAGAGTGTTGAGACAAGGGATCCAAATTGTATCTGACTGTTCCATTAAAAAGAGTAGGGTCCTGAGGTATAATACCAAAACGTGACCTCAAATCATGAAGTCCAATGGAACCGATGTCAATGCCATCAACAATGATTTTTCCACCCGCTGGCTCCACTAGACGAAATAAAGCGCCAATAAGAGTGGTCTTGCCACTGCCGGTGCGACCAACTATACCAATTTTGTGTCCTCCTTCAAATGTACATGTGATCCCGCGAAGTACTAGTGGCGCATCCGGCCTATACCGTATCTGTTTTGATATCAAGAAACAAATCATGCGTATATTGATTTAAAGGACAGTTATGCAAGGACTTTCAAAATAATAATAATAATAATAAATAAATACCTGTAGTTCCTTTATTTCTACTCTACCAACAACTGGCCAATTCACCGGAGGGCGATTTCCTTCAATTATTTCTGGAGCCTCACTTGGTACATGCATATATTGATTTAGCCTCTCCACTGATATTATATAATTTGCTATATTGCATTGATTTTGAATTGAAAATACCAACGAAGCGTTAAGTGAAAGACCATAAGAGAGAGCCATTCCAATAAATCCTGAAATAACATCATATGTTGAAATTATAATACTTTCATAAGACATAGCTCTGGTTAAGAAAAAATTATCAAGGAATATTCTAAATAATAGAAAAAGGTTCACCAGAGGAGAATGTTCCAGGTGGAAGTATAACCATGCAAAGTGCAGCTGATGCAAGAACAACTGCACTTACTGTTTCTAACCGCTGAATCAACCACTCATTAGCAGCAAAACTATGAAAGAAAGGAGTAGCATTGATATCAATTAAACCAAGATTCTTTACAAAAAAACGATCTTCCTGTTCAAAAGCCCTTATTGTCACAGCACCAGCAACAGATTCAGCAAGATGGTTAGCTACAAAGGATTTTGTTGTGCCATTCATCCGCATCAGTTCTTTTGCAGTAGCAAAGTAGTATCCCTGCATGAAAAAAAATAAGTTAGGCTTTTTAACAGACACATTTTAAACCTATGTAAGATTATTATACCGTCTAGAACACCAACTCATACTGCGATTTAATTCAAAGAATTTGTCAATTACCTGCAAGCGCAGCGCGAAATAAATCATTGGTATGGAGACAAACAAGACTTGCCAAGTAACTACTGCTAAAACAGTTAAATTTGCATAACAGTTGGTAGTAGCTCCCACAGCAAAAAGAAGACCAAATGGAACATCAAGATCAACAATGCTGAGATCAGAAGAGACCTAAACAACGGAATAAAAGTCAAAACATTAAGTATTTCATTTTCATTGCATTATACTTGGACCAAAAAACAGAAAAAGAAAAGATTGTTTAGTATGCTTACCCTACTAAGTATCCGTCCCAAAGGTGTGGAATCATAAAAAGACATAGGTGCATGAAAAAGAGAGTTTAGTAGTTGTAAAAACAAAGACTTTGAAGATTGAAGACCCAAAGCAACTGTAAAAAGACTTCTCATCAATAAGAATATTGTTGAAGTAACTCCAATCAACAAGTAAACTAGAATTAATCTCAAAGTGGTGACTTTAGGATTGTCAACATTAGCAGCCATCCAAGAGTTTTGCAATATCTGACCAATCACAAATATAATGTGAGAAATAGAAGCCACGGAGAAGTATACATATCCTTTGTTCTGATTCAGATACTGTAAGTAAGGCCTAAACCCTCGATCTCCTATCTCTCTCTCTTCTTGCTTAATCAATTGATCGCCTTTCGGTGCTTCAAATTTCTTTTCCTTCTCCACATATGTTTTTCTAATCTCTTTAACAGAATTTGAATGTCTTCCAGAAGAAGTAACATCCATAAGCCTGTTCGAACCAGCGGTCTCTTTGTGAGCATTCACAAGGTCTTGAAAATCTTTGCTTGAGGTCAACAAATGGTGATAAGGAGCGGCTTGTAGGATTTCCCCGTCTGACATCAACTGTACCGAAAAAAGTGTTCATGCATAATTTTCAATTAGTCAAAGACTAAAAATTATCATTAAAGAGAAATGGATAGAACAATGACATAATCAGAGCTTTAAATTTGAATCAAATTACCAAAACAAAATCAAATGCTGGAAGGAAGTCAACTTGATGAGTCACAAGCAAGACTGTCTTCCCAGAAAGTCCTTCCATAATGTATTCCTGTGAAGTTATAATAGTGGCAAAATCAAAAGATTTATAACCAATTATACTTTATTAAAAGCATGTGCGGGAGTGCATGAAGGAAGGATTTGAAACATTTACGAGATTTGAATACAGTATGGGAAGAAAGAATGTTGTCCTTACATTAAACAAATTTGTGGCTGTTTGTGCATCAACAGCACTGAACGGATCATCCAAGAGATATATATCAGCATTCTGATAAAGAGCACGAGCAAGTTGAATTCGCTGCTTCTGACCTCCACTTAAGTTAACCCCTCTCTCTCCGATTTCAGTAAGATCACCATGGGGAAGCAGCTCAAGGTCCTTCACTAGTGAAGACCTATGAAGAGTTTCCTGATATTTTTGAGCATCCATAGGTGATCCAAACAATAAATTATCCCTTATTGTACCTGTTTGTATCCATGCTGTTTGAGAAACATATGCAAACTTCCCATATACATCAATCTGTAATTCAGAAAATATAATCAAATACCTTTGTATATTACTACTCAAATGAAGGACAGAAAGTTGAATTTACATGGTAAGTCATATTATAGAATTGTCTCTATAAAATGGAAATGCCATCAAAGTTATAACTAATGAAAGTATGTCAAAGGTTTTTTAAATAATAAGGAACAAAATCTTACTTTCCCTTGTGTGTTAGGAACTTCTCCGAGAATCGCTGATAAGAGAGTTGATTTTCCTGAGCCAACTTCTCCACAAATCGCGACCTTTTGTCCAGATTTAACTTCCAAATTTATATTTCTCAATGTTGACTTAGATACATTATTATCTTCCCATGAAAATTCAGCTGATTTGATTGAAATTGACCCCCTCATATTGCCATCAAAACATCTCTTCTCACTCTGTAGTTCAGGTGCCTCGAGGAATTTTAGAATCCGAGCGAACGCAACTTTTGCCTGAATAACCACCCCAATAACATCTGGGATGGATCTAATCGGATCTTGAACAAGGCGTAAAGTTGCCACAAAAGTGAAAACATTATTTGCATGTAAAGGAACGTTAAGAAAATAGCATGCTCCAAACGAAGCAGCAGAGACCAAAACTGGAGACGACCAAAAGAGAAATGTGTTATATGCCCTTCGCAATTGCACTGCAGACACCCATTTGAGCTCCTCATTCCTTAATCCTTCTATAGAATTTTTAAAGCTGGTTTCCCATGCATATAACTTCAGCACCTTCATATTCACAAGAGCCTCAGAAGTAGCCTTCAATCTCTCATCTTGTGCTACCATAAGTTTGCTTTGAAACTTGTGTTGTAACTTTGCAATTGGTGCATTGCAAAGTACAGTGATAACTATAACTACCAAGGAGGCAATTGTAGCTAGCCCAATAGCACGGAAAAGTATTACCAACGAGATACATAGCTGGAAGCTAGTAGTCCACGTTTGGTGAAACCAGTAAGGAAATTCTCCGATTCTATAAGCATCCACAGTCACATAATTCATTATTTCACCGCTAGAGTGCGTCAATCTAGCAGAATTGGATAACCTCAGTTGCTTTTTATAAATCACTGCAGTTAGAAGAGACCTAACTTTGAGACCGACGAGTCTCGAGCGGAAATACCACTGCCTTTGAGATAGAGATTCTATAATTTTTATAAAGAAAAGTGCTATGGCCAATACAAAACCTTCATATTTGAAACTCTCAAAACCTTCGACGACTAATATAAAGGAATTCAGAAGCAATGGTCCAGAAGACAGTGCAAGTACCTTAAGCAATGCAAAGAATCCAGATATTAAAATTTCTCTCCAGTGACACAAAACTATTGTCTTCAGTACAGATGGTTGTGAGAGTGAATCCTTCTGCTTCTGCTTGTTCAATTGGTCAAGAAACAGCAAATAACAACTTTCTGCTCTATCTTCACTCCTCACCTTTGGAACATCTTCGTCTTGAAGTGTATTCTCTTTACCTCTCTTCATCAATGAATTCAGCCACCAAAATGACATCCTACTGAAAAATCCAGCTTTGGCAAACAGTGTCACACGGCAAACAGAATCATTTTTATTCAACTCACCATTTAAAGGAGCGTAAAGGCTTTCATCGATTTCTCTATCACCGTCCCTATACTTAGATTCCTTGTATGTGCATAATAGCAATAACATTGCGGCCGGAAAAGATAGAACATCTAATGCTATCTTGAGGGAAAGTTGCGTACTACTCATTGCATAAAACAAGGATAAAATACAGTTTATACCAGAAACTAAGAAGATTAGAATAGAAAAAAGCCTTAACCATGCTCTTGGAAGTTGTTTAAACTTAAGACTTAATGTTAAACCAACTAACAACCATGTTAATCCCTGAAATAATTCCAGCAACCACAAATCAAGAGGCAGTGCAGTTCGGTTTTTCCTCAACTTCTCTTCAAAAATCCAAATGCCAAAGAATAAATGCACCAACCCAAGAACACCATTGGTTATGGCAGAAACTAGTTGCAGAGTTGAATATTTTTGCCTATTTACAAGATCCTGATATGGTTTTGAGAATGACTTCTGGATCATTACAAATAGGAGCAAGATGAGTAGTAACACATCAAAGCAAGATATCAACAAATGGTTGATACACGTGGAAGGATCAAGGAGAAACTTAACATCATTATAACTGCAAAGCTTTGAACAACCAGATTCATCGCAAAACACACTCCAAAATCCAGTCATTTTCTTTATCTTCTCTCTGCGCTCAAAATCTGCAAATAAACATAAACTTCAGCATATTATGCTTTTGTTGGACAAAAACCTATAAACCCCAAAAAAAGTTTATTATGTTTCTAAGTTGATTTCAAAGAGTAAACAAAACCAAAAAGTAGACTACATAGACAACAGTAAAAAAAAAGTAATATTACTTCTACATGAAAATATGTATAATTATCTCTAGCTAGTTACAATCCAGAATCTTACTTAAAAAAGAAGTTAATATGAGTCACGATCCTTGATATGGTAGAAAATCACAGTTAAATTAATTTGGTTGATGAAGTTGCTTGCAATCACGAAGACGTCATAAACCTTGATGTCGCGGTCCAAATCGCAGTACCGTTTTAAAAACCGATGAACTGGAAAGGCAAATTTGCACATGCAGATATCACTTATATCAACATCATGTGCTTCTGAGAAGTAATATCATACAGTGACCTGTCAATGAATCACGCAAAGTCACAGAACTTGTTTCAGCATACGTTATAATTGATTGCTCATAAGTCATAACTCAGTTAATATGGCCAAGTGAAACACACATTGTGACATTGGTGAGAAACACATATAAATGCTTCAACCACTTTAAAAAAAATACAAAAACACAAAATTATAAGCTTTATGTTTATTGTTATGGTTGAACAATGCTAACAACACATAATCTACACACACAATTATCAGAACACTCTTATTGATTATAATTCATATGGATGAAATCTACATGATTTGGCGGGATTCATATATATTTTATAATTTGGTCGGGTCCATATATATTTTAACCAATAAAAAGTGTGTAGCAAGAAGTGCAGAGACATGGACCGAGTAATATGGAGTAATTAAGCATATGAAAGTATAAAGCATAAGAAATGATTAAATTACATACAAAAATACAATATAAAAAGAAATTGTACGATGAATAAGCAAACCTGTAATAGAAGAAGCGCTGGAATTAAGGGTGACAAATAACAACAAAAGAAGAAGAAGAATGTTAGATGTTAAAGTCCTTGTTTGGTTTAATTATTTTCTTCTTATTCAATTCAAGAAGATTGGACACATAGAGGTGAGGAGAGTAGAAATATATGGTAACTTACATACATGCACGATGTCGTCATGGCTCACGTCTCTTCTTTTGTTCTATTTCTTTTCTTTTGTTGCCTACTGTAACCACATCTCACGTTTCATATTTTTTTTGGCAGTGACCGGAGTTTGACATTGAAAATTAAATATAATAGCCGGTGTCCCCAAGTACTAATTAAGAAAGTAAATATAGTAATATGACATTGAAAATTGAACGGTCAACTTCTTAAAAAATCTAAAAATTATTATTTATAACTTAAAATTTTCTTGTGAGGTAACTTTTAAGCATTCAAAGTTATATAGTCTAACTTTTATATACGTTTAACTTGTAATTTTAAGATAGTTTTTTTTTCTTTTTCTTCTTGAGGTTCTTTAAACACCGTCCACGATTGTTCGCAAGAGCATTATTATTAATATTTCAAATAAGTCAAACCTTTTTTTGGTTAGTCAAACAATTTCTAAAGTATTTTTTTTTAAAATGTTAACGAGTTTCTCTGGGGCACTCTTTAAGGGCTATAAAGAGCAAGTATTTATAAAAATATGTGTAATCAATGCATTGGAAATTGAAATATTTTACTTTTTTAAAAAATAATTGCTTGTTTTGGTATGCTTAAAGAGTGCCCGACTTTTTTTTTATACAAGAAAGCTTGAATAATGAAAGCTCCTAGAGTATGTGAGTGAGAGTGTTCTACTTGAACTTGAGTTATGAACTATGCTCTCCACACACATGTGGCCTAAGGGTTTGTCGTTTTCTTGTTGTTGGATACAGGGATTGGCGGCAATTACCTGATTCTCAGATCTCACTCATTTCTGACTGGATTCCTTTTTCTTCTTTTTAAAGAAAGATGGATTCCTTTTATTTACTCCCTTTGTCTCTTATTAATGTCTTGTTTGGATGAGGAAATAAAGGGAAATGAGAGAAAGTGAATACAAAGTATGTTAGTGCTAATATCTTTCAAATAATTCATTCCTTCAAAAAGAAAAATCAAATAATTCATTATATATTTCTTTACTAATATATATTATTTAGGCTTAAATGCTCTTTTGGTCCCTTAAGTATTTAATTGATATCGCTTTGGTCCCTTAACTAAAAAAAAGATTGTTTGAGCACTTTAAGTTTTTTTTTAGTCTCGTTTTGGTCCTTTCTGTTAGGTTTCCGTTATGTTTAATAAAAAACGTTAAGTGTGGACACGTGTCACTTTGTCATTCGCTTTGAAAAAAAAAATTTATAATTTTTTTTTATAATATATATATTTTATTTTTTAAAAAAAAAATTCCCAGAACCAATGACAAGGTGACACATGTTAACTCTGGACACGTGTCACTTTGTCATTGGCTTTGAGATTTTTTATAAAAAAAAAGTATATATTTAAAAAAAAAATCTCAGAGCCAATGACAAGGTGACACGTGTCCAGGAGTTAAAAAAAATTTTAAACCCTAACGGATACCTAACAGAAGGGACCAAAACGAGACTAAAAAAAACTTAAAGCACTACTAGAAATCCTGCATTTTGCCAGGAAAAAATGCCAGGAGCTTCAGCTCCTGGAAAATTTGCCAGGAGTATGCTAGGGAAACCCCTGGCAAATTGCAATTTCAAATCGGACAAAATGCCAGGAGCAAACCCCACGCAAATCGCAGGAGCCCCTGGCAAATTGCAGGCGGGAAAATTAAAATTCAAATTAAAGTAGAGAATCTCTGCATTCTGCAGAAGATTCTGCAAAATTCTGAAAAGCTGAAATGCCAGGGGCGTAACCCCTGGCAAAATGCAGAAACTTGTGGCAAATTGCTGACAGCTTTTTGGTAGGTCTGCGGCTAGTCTAGGAGACTTTTTGACTGATTTTTGCCAGGGGTTGCTCCTGGTATGGCTCCTGGCAAAATGTAGATCTATAATTTTGTTTATAATTCCACCGGTTCCACCATTTTTGCACACAGAGAAAATTGAAGCATTTCTTCACTTACAAAAACAAATTTCTGCTCTTCCACATCTTCATTCTTCATTAGGTATAATTATTTTGACTTGTTATAATTTCATGTGTATATTTTTTGATTGCTTATTTACTTATTTTTTTCACTTATTTAATTTGCAACAGTGTCCAAGTTTATTGCTTCCTGTTGTTCTCTTGCCAACCTTGTTGTTGTT